>OLOS01000044.1_pt1 | contig 140970 bp, 128 predicted proteins | sample 1672631 | NCBI WGS metagenome assembly OLOS01 (sample SAMEA3136707, study PRJEB25190) | human gut metagenome | biome: human gut; feature: human-associated habitat; material: faeces | place: Austria | collected 2013
AACCAGGCGCTCTAGCCAAGCTGAGCCACACCCCGGTACCGGTATAATATACCCGTCATTCTCTCCCGTCTCACGACGCAAAAGTTATTATATACTATGCCGGTTAGAATGTCAATGTTATTTTTATTTTTTTGGTTCCCGCTCCCCTTGACGTTTTCCCTTTGACGCTTTCCTTCGGCCTTTTCCGGGAAATGGGTTCCGCCCTTATATTCCGCCCTTTCCCGTGGTCATATTCCTACAGGAAGTTCAGGGCAAAGTGGGCTTCCCCCTCCTTATCAATCTCCATCAGCATGTAGGATGGCCTGTGGCCGTCCTGGCGCGGATAGGAAAGGCTTCCCGGGTTCAGTACAATCAGGTCCTTATCACCCGGCTTTTTGTCAATCTCGTAAAACGGCCTGTGGGTGTGTCCGTACATGGCAATGTCAAATCCCCTGGCCCTAGCCTCCTCAGCCAGATACTCGGCCCCAACGGAGACATTATAGTAGTGCCCATGGGTCAAAAGGGTCCTGTAACGTCCAATCATGATATCCTTTTCCCTGTCCAGGCAGGAGAAAAAGTCATTGTTGCCCAGAATCATCTCCAAATCACAGCCTTCATTCACCCAGGTGGCAATCATGTGCTCACTGCCCTCCGCGTCCCCCAGATGGATCAGCATATCCAGGGGTCCTGACCGCGCAATGACCTGCTTAAGGTTCTCGTCCTTCCTATGGGTATCACTGACAATCAATATCTTCATCCCGCGTCCTCCCCATCCTTTTTAAGCACTTCTTCAAGGACCGTCTTCATGGCCCTCAGCGCCTTTCCCCTGTGGCTGATTGCATTCTTCTCCTCCATGGTGATTTCAGCCGAGGTCATGCCGTAGGCGGGAAGATAGAGGATCGGGTCATAGCCAAAGCCTCCCTGTCCCGCAGGTTCATCTGCAATCAGGCCCTCCATGGTTTCCTCTGTGTGTAGCACCCGGCCGTCCGGCAGGACTGCGGCTATATTGCACACGAACCGCGCGCTGCGCTCCTGCCCAACTGCCTGCTTCAGCCTGTCAATGATATTCCTGTTCTTAATCTCATAGGAGGTATCCTCCCCCATGTATCTGGCTGAGTATATTCCCGGTTCCCCGCCGATATAATCCACTACCAGGCCGGAATCATCCGCCAGCACGATATCCCCTGTCAGGTTCCACACTGCCCGTGCCTTAATCTCGGCGTTCTCCCCAAAATCCGCCCCGTCCTCCACAATTTCAGGATTCACCCCTGCCTCCTTCATGGACAGCACGGGCAGTCCCAAATCCGCCAGCAGCACCCTTATCTCCCGCATCTTCCCTTCATTGCCGGTTGCAAATATTATTCTATGTCCCATTTCCTCAATCCTCATCTGTCATTTCCCCTGATAACCGCCGGTACGGCCCTGTAGACGCCGTACTATTCCGTATATGCCTTCAGGCAGAGATTGCACTTCTGTGTCTCTTCCACATGCTCCCAGACACTGCCGTTATGGCTTAGGTATCCCTCGCCGTCCGACAGGTCCACCTGGGCAATGCCGTCCCCTGCATCGTATTCAATGGCAACCGGATGAACGGTTCCCGGTGTTGTTATTTTTATAATTATAGCAAATTTTTCATTATCATCCAATCTTATTTTTTCTTTCAGGGGCACGGTATAGTAACCTGCGTTGGCGAGTTTCCCCCTGACCACCGGGGTCCGGCTGTTAAGAGCCTTCTCCATCCGGTGGCTGCCCGCTTCCGGCAGGTTCCTTGCCACATATATCTCATACTCCGTATCCTTATCCGTTGCATAGAATCCGGCGGCAGCCAGGTCCTCCCCTTTCCCGGCCCTGTAAGTATTGGCAAACCACGCCTCGTCCTGGCCGTATCCGATCTGCCCCACCCAGCCGCAGAGGTCGCTCTGGTATATCTTCTTATAATTGTCCACCGGTTCCACGCCCGTGTAGACAATGTTGTGCACACCGATATTGCTGTCATGATAGGACACATAAAAATATCCCTGGTCCCCAAAGTCCTCCCCCCAGCTGTTGGTACAGATGAACGCGCCATCCCCCTCCAGCTCCATGTTGAAATTCTCCTTTGGATAATTGTCATCCCAGCCCACGATAACGGAGTCATGGTTGGGCTGCTCACTGCCGATGTAACAGTATGAATTGGTTTCCCGGTTATAGTACACGGATTCGCTTTCATAATCCCGCATGGATGTGAACAGGGAACTTTGGACGCCGCCCTGTAAGTATACGGCGCGCTTAACCGCATCATAGTCCTTTGGACCAAGGACCTGGATTTCCTGCACATGCTTTGAGGGCTTCAGGTTATCCGGTGAATACCCATCCCCATAAGGATCCTCCGATTCCAGCACTGGACCCTGCCATGCCAGCAGATACGCCATGGACATGGTATATTCCCCGCCCTCATCCTGTCCCAGCAGGAAGCTGTTGTGCATGGTCATATGGTCCACGGCAAACATCTCCCTGTCCGTTGGCAGAAGTGAGGATTCCAGGGCTGTCAGGGAGGCGAACGCCCAGCATGTCCCCAGCGAACCCTGGTTGCCGATCTGGGGCGCCCTTCCTGCCTTCCTGTAGTCATAGGATTCCGGAAGCTTTATGTCAGCGCCCCGGCCCCGGTTCCAGGTGTAAGGAAATGCCTTTCCCTGATTCCCATCCGTACAATCCGCGCCTGATTGTCCATGTGCTCCTGTCTGCCCATCCGTCCCGGATGTCCCCTGACCTGAGCCGCCTGGCTTTCCCGCACTTCCATGGCCCGTATCCGCTGGTCCTGAACCGTCTTTTCCCTCTGAGCCGCTGCCTGTCCCGGTACTGCCCATGGTTCCACGGCCATCCCCTGTGCCGGAACCGCTCTGGTTCCCGGTGCCGCCTTCCGATCCAAAGCCGTCCTGGGTCCCGGTGCCGCCTTCCAATCCAAAGCCGTCCTGGATTCCGGTGCCGCCTTCTGATCCAAAGCCGTCCTGGGTCCCGGTGCCGCCTTCCGATCCAAAGCCGTCCTGGGTCCCGGTACCGTCATCGGCTCCAGTGTCATCCACGGCTTTCTCCATCCCCTGCCCTCCCCCAAGAAGGCGTGAACATCCGGCCGAATTGCCTGCCAGGATCAGGCCCAGCAGGATCAGCATCAGCCGTTTTCTCTGTCCGTATGATAAAAAGGTATTGCTATGTCTCAATTCTCTCTGCTCTCCTGACTTCGTCTGGGAGGCTTGGGACCCATAAACTGGTAAAAATATGTTTTCATCATTCCATTATAAATCTTGCGGTTCTTATCCGCTTTGCGCCCGATGTACTTCTCAGTATCCTCATAGGAAGTGATAAGATACATGGACCATGCATCAAGGGCAGCATAGCGCTCCCCGATTTCACGGTACAGCGCCGGAAGATTGGATTTATCCTCAATACGCTCACCATAAGGCGGATTCGATATGATGAAACCATACTTCTTAGGATGGCTCAGGGCGCTGACCGGCCGTTGCTGGAAGTGTATCATATCAGCCACTCCTGCGGACTCCGCATTGGCCCTGGCCGCCTTCACGATATCGCCGTCAATGTCATATCCCTGGATATCCACCTTTATATCCGTATCCACCAGTTCATTGGCCTCATCCATGGCCTCATACCAACATTTACGTTTAATTATGTTCCTCCATTCTTCCGAAAGGAAGGAGCGGTTCATGCCCGGCGCCATATTGGCTGCCAGCATGGCCGCTTCAATGGGAAATGTCCCGCTTCCGCAGAACGGGTCCACCAGGATGCGGTCCCTGTTCCACGGTGTAAGCATGATCAGGGCAGCCGCCAGTGTCTCCGTAATAGGAGCCTTGCTGGTCAGTGTCCTGTATCCACGCTTGTGCAGGGAATCGCCGCTGGTGTCAATGCCTACCGTCACCATGTCCTTGTACAGGAAAACGCGCAGGGGATAACTGGCTCCATTTTCAGGGAACCATGTGACGCCGTAATGTTTTTTCAGGCGCTCCACCATTGCCTTTTTCATGATGGACTGGATATCCGAAGGGCTGAACAGCTTACTTTTAATGGAAGATGCCTTGGCAACCCAGAACTTACCATCCTCCGGGATATATTCCTCCCAGGGTATGGCCCTTGTGCCCTGGAACAGGTCCTCGAAGGTCTCTGCCTTAAAGCATCCCACCTTTAACAGCACCCGCTCCGCGGTGCGCAGGAAAATATTGGCCCTGCATACAGCCTCGTCATCCCCGATAAAGGTGACACGCCCGTCTTCCACCAGGGATATCTCATATCCCAGATCCAGTATCTCTTTTTTCAGCACCGCCTCCAGGCCAAAATGGCAGGGTGCAATCAGTTCATATGTCTTCAATCAATTATCCTCTCCGCATATTACAGCTTAATTTCTTTTACCACATCCCCATCCAGGGTAAGGATGGAGAATACGCCGTCCTCCAGCATGGCATATGTGTTGGGGTTGCCTCCCTTGGGTATGGAAACCGACCCCGGGTTCAGCACCGTAATGGTCCCGCATGCTTTTGTGTCCACCTTCTCCGCCTTCAGCAGATGGGTGTGTCCATGAACCAGTATGTCGCCTGCTTTCATGGGCGGCAGGTTATCCTGGTCATATACGTGGCCATGGGTTGCATAGAAGGTCCTGCCGTCTATGACAAACAGCCCGTAATCCGCCATGATAGGGAAATCCAGCACCATCTGGTCCACCTCTGTGTCACAGTTCCCCCGGACCGCGTAAATCTCATTCTTCATGGGATTTAACATGGCAATGACTTCCTTGGGCGCATATTCCTTTGGAAGGTCATTGCGGGGACCGTGATACAGTATGTCTCCCAGAAGGACCAGGCGCCCTGCCCCCGACCTTCCATATATATCCAGCATCTGCCTGCAATAGTACGCAGACCCGTGTATATCTGACGCAAACATTATTTTCATAGGTTTATCCTCCAAAAACAGGGTTTTGTCCTGAAATTTCAATGCATTTCTATTCTATAGCTGATGCAGGCCTTCTGTCAATGTATTTCCCCCGGTAATTCAACATTCCGCCGGCCAGGTCCACTGCCTCATACCCCATTCTCCACAGGTCGCGGCAGGCCAGCATGCTTTTCGCCCCCCTGTCGCAGTAAAACACCACGGCGCCGTCCTTTCTTATCCGGTCCAGGCTGGCCTCCAGATCCTCAAAAGGAATGTTAACGCTTCCCCATATCCGGTCCCTGCCAAACATCCACGGTTCGCGCAGGTCCACCAGCTGCGCCACCTTTCCCTGCTCCATCCATTCATCAAACTGTCTATATGATATCATTGGAAATGTCGTCATTTCCCATTCACCTGCCCTTTCCTTTATGTCCGTCAGGTCCGGGTACCGTACGGGATAAGTTCCTGTGAATCCAGCGCCAGCCTGTCAGACGTGTCCTATTACCAATATATGCAGGACCGTGCCTGTGGTGCCGGACAGGCTGGCATGAATCAAAAAAAGCCTGGCAGGATAATGCTGGTTTCCTGTCCAGGCAGCTGTATTGACAACCCAAAAGCACCAGAAAAAGGCCACCGTTTTAAAACGGCAGCCTTCTCCTTCCATTCCGGTATGGACCGGAATGCAGCCAATCTTAGTAGTTTGAGTCGTTTCTGCTGCTGTTCTGGCTGTTGTTCTGTGAACTGTTCTGAGAATAGTTCTGGGAGCTGTTCCTGGAGCTATTCTGAGAGCTGTTCTGGGAATTGTTCTGAGAGCTGTTCTTGGAGCTGTTCCTTGAGCTGTTCTGGGAACCGTTCTGGGAATTGTTCTGAGAACTGTTCTGGGAATTGTTCCTGGAGCTGTTCTGGCTGTTATTCTGCTGATTCATGTTGCTGCTGTTTCTTGAGCTGTTTTCCATGTCGTTGCTGTAGTTATTATTAGACATTTTCACTACCTCCTAAAAACACGTTTTTTGTTACAGGCTTAGTATGGCAGGAATTCCGTCTGTTTATTCCTTAAAAATAAAAAATCAGTCCACATCACCGCAATCCGGTCCGCTGGCACCTGGTTCCGTTCCTTCAGGGTACGGCAGATACAACGGGGATATTATGACTTTCTCACTATTAACATCCAATTTCCAGGAGCAGAATTCATCCATACGTGCGTAATTAACTGCCGTTATCATCCTGTGCCGGGCGAAATTTTATAAACCCAAACAATGTTTGCACACTTTTCATGGTCATATCATCAAAATATGGTTGCATTTTTCTAAAAAATATATTATAAATAATATGAGGTAAAATGGTTTCCCTTAAACCATGACCTCATCCTTATTAATTATTTATACTCCCCTTGAGTAAACACCGGATAGCTCCCCTATCCGGTGTTTCTCTGTCAACAGGGCTATGATTTCTAAGTTTTCGAGATTTTCGAAATTTTATTAAATAATTTTGATTTTTCCATTGACATCCCCTCCCCTATATGTTATAGTAACAAAGTATTTTTGATTAAATTCTGATTTCACATATTTTTGTAAGTCATGAACACGATTGATGATTTACAAAAATATGTGATTTTATTTTATTCAAAAAAAATAATATTACAGGAGGTATCTTTCATGAACAAAGGTACAGTTAAATGGTTTAATTCACAGAAGGGCTTCGGCTTCATCACAAACGAGGAGAACGGCGAGGACATTTTCGTTCATTTCTCAGGAATCGCATCCAATGGCTTTAAGTCATTAGAAGATGGACAGTCCGTAACATTTGACATCACTAACGGCAACCGTGGTTTACAGGCTGTTAATGTCTGCGTAGCTTAATCCGGGCTAAACAAGGACTCTAATTGAGGACGGGCGGGATTCACATCCTGCCCGTCCTTTTTTGCGCCGGTACAATCCGGCCAACGCAGGACAGGGACGGACGGAAAAAGACGCGTCCCGGAATGAACATTCATCCCGGGACGCGTCTTTTATCTATTTGAAAATCTTATCCTAGCACATTCACTATCTTAACCGGATTCCTGTAGTTCCAGTTCGATATGGTAATACCTGTACGCTCCGTGGAAGCATGTACAATCTGCCCGTTGCCAATATACATGGCTACATGGTTGATTCCCCTGCCGCCTCCATAAAACAGCAGGTCTCCTGGCTGCATCTGGTCTGCGCCGATGGGCACGCCCTGGCTGGCCTGTCCGCCTGAAGAGCGGTTCATGCTGATTCCGGCGGAATTCTGGAGCACATATCTTGTAAAGCCGGAACAATCCACGCCCGTGCGCGGGTCGCTGCCGCCATACTTATATCTTCCGCCTACAAACTGCATGGCATAATTTACCACCTGCTGGCGCTTATAGCTGTTGGAAGACTCCAGCGCATCCTGCTGCACTTCCGCAATCTCATCTTCCGTCACCTGCTCCACCGTGGCATTGCCTGATACGGGAAGGTAACCTTCGGTATCGTTCACCCGTACCTTCATCCATCCATTCCCTAAATCCTCTAATACCTCGTATGTATTCCCTGTCCGGGCTGTCATAAGCACTTCTTCGCTGTCCATGTTCCGGTTGATGTTCACACTCTCAGATGTGATGGTTGCCACATATGTTCCGGCTGTAAAACCAGGTCCGATGGCTGCCATGGATGTGAATGGATTCATAATCATCAGCATACCACACACAGCGCCTGTTCTTATCAGTTGACCTAACATACTTCTCATTAAGGAAATCTCCCATCGCGGTTTAGTTTTGAATGAATGATGATGCCCTATTTGTTACGTAAATGTTACATTCATTACAGATTTATTATAGCACGTTTTCATGTTTCGTCAACATCTTTATATATTTTTAATACTTTTTATATCATTTTTAACAAAACCTCCATGAAACTTAACAACATAAAAGCCTGCGTCTTATGACAGCAGGCTTACAATCTTAACCGGGGTGCGGTAATCATATGGGGAAGTCTTGATTCCCGTTTTTTCTGTGGATGCATGGACTATCTGTCCATTGCCAATATAAAGGGCCACATGGTTGATGCCGCCGGATCCGCTGTAGAACAGCAGGTCGCCTGGCTGCATCTCCTCCTCGGATACCTGCCTTCCATAGGATGACTGTCCTCTGGAAGAATGAGGAAGGCTGATGGATGCGGAGTTGGAAAGCACGTATCTTGTGAATCCGGAGCAGTCCACGCCGCGGTTGGGGTCAGCGCCTCCGTACACATACCGGCCGCCCACGAACTGCATGGCATATTCCACTACCTGACGGCGCTTTTTGACGTTCTCATCCACGGATTCACGGGCTTTTTCCACTATGGTGGCATTGCCTGCGGTGCGGATGAAGCCTTCCCGTCCGCCGGTCCTGATCTTCACCCAGCCCTGGTTGGCATTGGAAAGCACCTCATAGGTCTGGCCTCTCATGACCTGACCCTGTCTGCCGGAGAACTCGCTTGCATATGTATAGACATCCACGCTGGGGGCTTCTATCTTAACCACATAGGAAGAACGTGTCTTCACCTCGGCCTGCCTGGCTGCTGCCTGGCTGTCCTTTGGACAGGAAAGCACCAGCCCCGTGCACAGGCATAATGCCCCTGCAAATTTCAACATCCCTTTACAAAATCCACCAAAATCCACTGAAACTCTCCTTACCTTATCCTCTATATTCCCATTCGATATGTTACGTAATTATTACATTTGTTAAGATAGAGTATATAATTAATTCACATATTTGTCAATATAGGGACGGGAGATTCTCTCAGCGCCAATGTCTTTATCTATGTCTTCACCTATGCCATTACCGATCCTCTTATCTGTGAGGCCCCCTGAACATCCACACCACCATCATGATTAAAAGTATGGGCCAGATATAGGACAGGATCCATCCCGCCAGCCCCATGATGCCGAAGAATACGGTCATGATCAGGAATATGACCAGCAGCACCACCAACCCGGCAATCAGCCTCACATACCACTTACTGAAGTCCACATAGTGGACATGGGGGTCTGTCTGCCTGCCGTGGGGCGTTCCTGTTTCCCTCTGGGTATAGTTTCCCTGCGCCTCATCAAAGGCAGGGCCTGAACCAAACGTCTCAAAGCCATCCGGCCTGTCTTCGGTGTCCAGGGCCGCGTCCACAATGGTCCTGGCGATGATCTTAGGGCCGCCCAGGCTTTCAATCACATCCTCCTCGGCCTGCCCCTTGGCGGCCTCATCCGATATATAGGAATCATAGTATCTCAGGTTCTCCTGAATGATGGAATGGGGCACGCGCCCCTCCAGTTCAGCTTTCAGTCCCTGCAAAAATTCTAATCTGTTCATTACTCAACCCTTTCTTTTATAGTACCTTCCCTGTAGGCAGCCACCAGTTCCTTCAGGTCCGCAATCTGTCCTTTCAGTTCCCGTCCCTTGTCCGTGTCAGCCACCATGACCCTGGATTTTACCTTTTCCACCACGGATACCTTGGGTGTGCTTTCTTTCTTCGGGTCAAAGGGCATGTGTTCCGCCAGGGCCAGGTGATGGGAATTATAAATCAGGGTGTATCCTGCAATCCCAGTGGTACTTTGATATGCTTTTGACAGCCCTCCGTCAATGATGAACAGCTTCCCGCCTGCCTTCATGGGCTTTTCGCCGTCCTTTAATTTCACAGGCACATGTCCGTTGATGATATGGGAACCCTCCACGGGAAGGCCGAATTCCTCCAGCAGCCTGTTGCAGAATTCCTCTTTTACACTTAACTGGTAGTAAGGGTTCATGACCTCTTTATGGGTTGCCTTTTCCGCCACGAAATAATGTTCGAAGGTGGTCATCTTATCCTTGCCGAACACCGGGGACTTGGCCCCGCACCAGAGATACCACATCATATCCACGGCCCGCTCCCGGCCCTCTGCCCCCTCAGGCATGAAGTATGCGTTCTGCATCTGCCTGTCAAAGTAATCCATCAGTGACTTCCCCCCATAGGAGACGCCGTCTATGGTTATGGTGTCAAAGGAACCGTCCTTCTTCATGGGGATGCAGCCATGGTACAGAAGATTGGAGTTGTAACATTTATACATGCCTCCATGGGAATAGAGGAAACGCACATGCCTGTGGAGCAGCCCGCTGTGCTTAAAGGATGCCTGAAGGGTCCGCAGCAGCTCCTTTTCCCCGCGGCTCAGTTCCAGGGGATTCTTAGGGTCCACGGTGGGGAGGTTCATATCCATCATGGGATACTCCTTGCCATCAATGGACACTGTCCCATCTTCATAGTTTACATTGGCCAGCATCACCCGGTCATCCATCTCATATTCAGGATGGCGGCGTATCATGGCCCCCTCCACCTTGAACTGGATGACGGCAATGGCCTTGTGCATCTTGGCTGCCAGGCCGGGATCCACGGCGTCATAGATGTTCTCGTCCAGGATTTTGGGCATGAACCTGGTGCAGGGGTCATCCTGGTATACCTTGGCCGCAAACATGGACAGGGGGCGCAGGTTGATGCCATAGCCGTCCTCCAGCACGTCAAAGCTGTTGTAGCTGATTGCAATGCGCAGCACGTTGCAGATACAGGCCAGGTTGCCTGTGGCGGCTCCCATCCAGGAAATATCATGGTTGCCCCACTGCACGTCCACGTCATGGAAACACATCAGCTCATTCATGATGATATCCGCCCTTGGGCCTCTGTCATAGATGTCCCCGATAATATGCAGATTGTCAATGGTAAGGTTCTGGATCAGATGGCACAGCGCAATGATGAACTTGTCCGCAATGCCGTTGTCAATAATGGAATGGATGATTTCATTGTAATATAACTTCTTATTGTCATCATTATAGTCCACGTGGAGCAGTTCATCGATGATATACGCAAATTCCATGGGCATTTTCTTGCGCACCTTGGAGCGGGTGTACTTGGAGGATACCTCCTTGCAGCTCTGGACCAGGCGGTAGATGGTTATCTTTTGCCAGTCCTCGGTAAAATGTCCCTGCTTTATCATTCTTCCCAGATTCCGCTCCGGATAATAAATCAGATTGGCCAGCTGCACCTGTTCCTCTTCCGGGATCAGGTGTCCGAAGGTATCCTTGATTTTCTCGCGGGTAATGCCCGAGGACGAGCGGAGAAGGTGGATGAATGCCTCATATTCCCCGTGCAGGTCGCTGAAAAAGTATTCCGTTCCCTTTGGAAGGCTGCAGATTGCCATGAGGTTCACGATTTCACTGGTCGCCGCCTTTACCGTAGGGTATTCTTTTGCCAGAAGCTGTAGATATGCCAAATCCCTCATTGTCATATTCTCCCCAATCACAATTGCATTTTATTTAAAGTTATAGTAACATATTCTTAACTAAATGAAAAGTTTTTCCAGCTGAACAAAGGGTTAATATTGATTAAGAATATCTAAATTTTTTCAAAGGAGACGGGAATTTATGGAAGAATTATACGTGTTTGGAACAGGCAATGCCCAGGCAGTGCACTGCTATAACACCTGTTTTGCCATCCGGGAGGGAGATGGATTTTTCATGGTGGACGCAGGAGGGGGCAACGGCATCCTGCGGATTCTTGAGGATATGGATGTGAATTTGTGCCGTATCCACAACATTTTCGTGACCCATGAACACACGGACCACATACTGGGGATTGTATGGATGGTGCGCATGATTGCCACTGCCATGAGAAAGGGCAGATATGAGGGCGAACTGCGGATTTACTGCCATCAGGGCCTGGTGGACACCATATCCACCATCTGCCGCCTGACCATGCAGGCCAAGTTCTACAAGATGATCGGCAGCCGTATCTTCCTGGTGCCCGTGGAGGACGGCGAGACGGTCCGCATCATGGACTATGACGTAACCTTCTTTGACATCCTTTCCACCAAGGCCAGGCAGTTCGGCTTTACCACCATTTTAAAGAACGGACGCAGGTTCACCTGCGCAGGGGACGAACCCTATAACCCGGAATGCCGACCCTATGTGGAGGGCAGTGACTGGCTTCTCCACGAGGCCTTCTGCCTGTACCGCGACAGGGAGATATTCGAGCCATACGAAAAGCATCACAGCACGGTAAAGGAAGCCTGTGAACTGGCCGAAAGCCTGCGCATCCCCAACCTGGTGCTGTGGCATACAGAGGATAAGGACCTGGCCCAGCGCAAGAAACTCTATACAGCTGAGGGCAGGGAGTATTACCATGGGAACCTGCTGGTTCCGGAGGATGGGGAAATCATTGCGCTGTAAGGCTGCCAAGGTCCGTTTCTCCATCCGCGTCTGCCAAGGTCACAGCCCTCACCTTATCCTTCCCCATACCAGCTTATGGGAGCGGGTCAGGGCGGCAATACTGCGGAAATAAAATCGGACTGCGTGCTTTTCCAATAAGCCCGCAGTCCATATTTATGCCTTTTTACCGCTTATCCATATATGGTAACCGGACCGGATGTCTCCGGGTCCATTGCCATCCTGTAAATCTGGATCATCTCTTCCTTGCCCAGTTCAACAATTCCAGGCAGCCTGCGTGTCCCCATGTTGGTGCACTTGTCCGCCATCTCCTCAATCTTTTCCGGCTCCACGCCCAGTTCCCTTATGGATACCGGCATGCCAAGGCTCTTATAGAAATCCTCGGTTGCCTGGATTCCTGCCAGGGCGGTTTTCATGGGGTGTTCAAAGTCCATGTCAATGTTCCACACATTGACGGCATACCTTGCAAAGCGGTTCACGTCATGGACACATACAAACCTTGCCCAGGAAGGCCACAGGGCTGAAAGTCCTGCGCCATGGGCAATCCTTGGGTACATGCCGGAAAGCTCATGCTCCATCTGGTGCACCTGCATCAGGAAATCCCTGCCCGCGCTGGTCAGGCCGTTATGGGAAAGGCTGCCCGCCCACATAAGGGTTGCGCGGGCCTCATAATCCTCAGGATCCTGGTCCGCAGCCTTGCCGGCTTCAATGGTGGATTTAAGCAATGCCTCCGCAATCCGGTCCGTAAGGTCCGTATCCTTTGTCTGGCTGAAATACCGCTCCAGTGTATGCATCATGATATCCACGGTCCCGCACCCGGTCTGGTACTTATTCACACTGTAGGTCAGTTCGGGATTACAGATGGAGAACAGGGGACGGTGTGTGACGCTGTTAAAGCCCCTCTTAAAACCATTTTCCTCATTGGTGATGACGCAGGATGCGCTCATCTCGCTGCCTGAGGCGGCCAGGGTCAGGATGGTCCCCACGGGAAGCGCTTTCTGCGGAACGGCCTCATGCTTAAAATAAGTCCACACATCCACATCCGGATTGCCTGCGCCGTCCGCAATACACTTGGAAGAGTCAATGACGCTTCCGCCGCCGACCGCCAGCACAAAATCAACATTTTCCTTCAGACATAGTTCGATTCCCTGTCTTGCCATGGAAAGGGTGGGGTTGGCCTGTACGCCGCCCAGGGTCACGTACTCAATCCCCTCTTCCTTTAACGAATCCAGGACCGCGTCCAACAGCCCTGTCTTCCTGGCGCTGGCTCCGCCAAAATGCACCAGCACTTTCTTAAATCCATACTCTTTTACAAGTTTCCCTGCCTGAAGGTGGGTATCCTTTCCAAATATCATTCTGGTCGGGGTGAAAAATTCAAAATTCTGCATGATGTAGACCTCCTGTTTTAACATTCAAACTGTCTTCATTATACAAAAAAGCCATGCTCTTTTCCACCTGATTTTAATCTTATTTCAAAAAATGCTGAGCAGCCTCTCTATATCCTCACAGATCCCGTCCTCATCCCATGATGTCCCGGCCGAGTATTCCAATACCCAGTCCGCCTCCGGCGTAAGCTCCATGCACTTATCCAGGAACCGTTCCACGTCCAGTGTCCCGTCCCACAACCTCTGATGGCTGTCGTGAAGCCCGTCATTGTTGTGCAGATGGTATGCCACAATCCGGGACTGAAGTTCATCCATGACCCGGGGCAGGTTCCATCCGTTGGCATGTGCGTGTCCGATGTCAATCAGGACCTGATAGCCTTCCTCCCTGCACACCCGGATAAATGCATCTTCATCCAAAAGCATATTTCCCCTGCTGATGACGCCTGCATTCTCTACTACTACCGGAATACCGCAGGCCCGGGCCATTTCCCCAACCCTCCGGTAATTGGCGCAGGCGGTCCGTATCATCCCGTCCTTTTCCCGTACCCGGCAGTTATTATGGTGATATACCATATACCGGCTGTCCAGCATCTGTCCGTACTTAAGGGTGGCAGCCGTCATATCCATGGTCCTCCTGTATTCCTCCGTGTCCTTGGCCGCGCTGTGCTCCGCCCCGTAGTATGGTCCATGGAAACTGACCGGCACTTTCTTTAGTTCCGGAAGACATTTCTGCAGCAGTCCTTCATACCCCTCTTCATGAAACATGGGAAACAGTTCCACCCCCAGCCTGCCTTCATAGCGGTCCAGATAGAATAGCACCTTCTCCAGTTCCCCTGCCTCATACATATTGGTACTGATTAACAAAGCCATGGTTTTGGCCTCCTTTACCTGTTTTTTCCTCCGGCTGTACAATATAGGGGGCATTGGCTGCCTTAATCTGTTCCGGGTATCCAAGGGATATCTGGCTGACACGGTCGAACAGGTGGATCCGTTCAAAGTCCGGAATAATATATACCTTCTGGCCGGGAGCCGGTATATTGCCTTCGCTGACAGCAATGAGTTCCATGCCGTCCGCCTCCACGTACACCCCGTAACGGTTCCCATAATCCTCCACGTACTTCACCGTGGCAGCAATGGCATTATCCTCCGGCTTCCCGCTGAGTACCATGTGCTCAGGCCGGATGCCAAAGTACAGGCGGCCCGACGGATTCTGTTTTGCCAGGGCACACCACATCCCGGGAAGGCGTATGCTCTGACGGCCAATGACCAGTGTCCCCTTTATATAAGAGGACTCCACGATATTCATGGAAGGCGAGCCGATAAAGCGTGCCGTGAACACATTGGCCGGACGGTTGTAAACATTCGAGGGGGTATCAAGCATCTGCATCTTCCCCTCATGCATCAGGGCAATCCTCTGCCCCACGGTCATGGCCTCTATCTGGTCATGGGTCACGTAAATCATGGTCTGTCCATAAGTCTCATGGATCTTCACCAGTTCCTTCCTGGCCCGCAGCCTGAGCTGGGCATCCAGGTTGGACAGCGGTTCATCCAGAAGGAAGTAGGCTGAACGCTTGACAACCGCCCTTGCAAGGGCCACCCTCTGGCGCTGTCCGCCGGACAGATCCTTAGGTTTCCTGTCCTCCAGCCCTTTTAAATCCAGCATTTCCACCACGTCCTTCAGCCTGGCCTTAATTTCCTTCTGTTCCATCCTGTGTGCCTTAAGCCCGTAAATGATGTTGTTCCTCACGGTCATGTGAGGGAAAAGGGCATAGTTCTGAAACACCATGGATACTCCCCGTTCCCCGCAGGGCACGTCATTGACCAGACGGCCGTCCATGAAGAGACTGCCCTTTGTCAGCTTTTCCAGCCCGGCAATCATGCGCAGGGTGGTGGACTTCCCGCACCCCGACGGCCCAAGAAGGATCAGGCGTTCCCCTTCTTTTATCTCCATGTTCAGGTCCTTGACAATCACATTTTTATCATAAGCTTTGTCAACATGCTCAAATACAATATTCTTCATCTGCTTCCTCCTTTTATCCCTTAATGCCGGACATGGCAAAGGTATTGATGATATAACGCTGGAACACGATATAAAGGGCAAGGGGGATTATCATGGTCATGACCGACACGGCCATGGCAATGGTAAATTCCGTCCCGCCTTCCGAACTGATATACATCTGCAATGCCAGGGACAGTGTATAATTTTCTTTTGATTTGAGGATCAATACCGGCCACACGTATTCATTCCAGGAATTAATAAAGAATATGATTCCGGTCGAGATGATGGAGGGCCGTACCAGCGGTATGACAATGTCCTTCATGATTTTCAGGTTCCCGATATCCTCCATCCTGGCGGCCTCTATCAGCGCCCTGGGAATCCCCCGGATGGACTGCCGCAGAAGAAAGATTCCCAGCACATCCGCCAGCTGGGGAAGCGCCACACCCCATATCCTGTCACTAAGCCCTGCCTTTGATATCATCAGATAATTAGGTATCATTGTTACCGTAAAAGGGATGAACATGGTGCTGAGCATGATGAAATACAGGACCCCTTTTCCTTTAAAATCAAAATATACAAAAGAATACGCGGCAAACAGGCTGGTCACGGTCTTAAACAGCGTGACCGTGGATGCAATCAGGAATGTGTTGGCCGTAATCCGCAGGAAAGGAAGTTTGCTGAATACGTGGATGTAATTCTGAAGGGTGGGCCTGGCCGGTATGATCTGAAACACGGTGTTGAACGCGTCCTGCATTGTCTTAAAGGAATTGGACAGTGCGAACAGGATGGGCATCAGAAGCAGGAACACCGCCCCCAGAAGAAGGAGATGCCATCCTGGCTGCATTTCCCTAATTTTCATAATATACCCCCTTCTCCACAAACCGGAACTCCAGCACCAGAAGCAGGATGAATAATACCATGGTAATCACGGAAACCGCAGAAGACGTGCCTGTACGGTACAGGGTAAATGCTTCGTGGTAGGACATGTAAATCATATTGGAGCTGGCGTAATTAGGCCCTCCCTGGGTCACCACCTTGATGGGGGTGAACACATACTGAAGCCCCTGGACAATGGTGGTTATGAATACGTAGATTCCGGTGGCGGAGCTCATGGGCACCACCATATCCTTAAATATTTTCCACAGGGGCACATTGTCCAGCCTGGCAGCCTCTATGACTTCGGACGATACGCCGGACACGCCTGCAAGGATGATGATGAAGTTATATCCGAACACCTTCCAGGAGGTCACAAGGCTCAGCACCGCAATGACCCAGCCTTCTGTCTTGGACCAGAAGGGCAGGGACAGGCCAAACGCCTTGAGAGCAAGGGCCACAGGCCCGGAAATCGGATTCAGGATCCAGATATAAAGGATTGAACCCACAACCAGCGAGATGACGCTGGGCAGGAAGAATACGGCCTTATAAAATCCCTGGCCTTTCCGGATGACCGCGGAGAGGATGAAGGACAGGATATAGGGCAATACAAAATTCACTGCCAGGAGAATCAATATATACAATACGGTATTTCCCGCAATCCTCCAGGAATTCGGGTCCTTTACAATGGATATGTAGTTTGCCAGGCCCACGAACTTCTTCACCGGCTTTACCATGTTCCACTCGAAAAAGCTGAGATATATGGTATAAAACAGCGGATAAAACATAAATACGGCAAACACGGCAAGGGATGGGACCAGGAATACATATCCCAGGATGGTCTGCCGTTTTTCTTCACGATTCAATGATTTCTACCTCCATATACAAATGATGCAGATACCTCCTGGAAGGTATCTGCCTGAAAACCTGTCTGTGTGCTGCACTGCCCCTGCGGCTGCTGGTCCTGAAACTGTCAGGCAACCGTTCCGGTAACTGCTCCTCTGCCGTCCCGGACGTATCTGCCCTACTGGGCCAGAAGCAGCTGGTTGATGGCATCCTGGGTGCTTGTCATTCCCTCCTGGGCAGTTACCTGTCCGCCAAGGATCTGGTCCCTCATATCCAAAAGCATCTGCTCCGCCTGAAGTCCGGCATCCCCCGGAAACGCGGTCCACGGCACAACTCCGTCCATCTGTTCAATGGCCGCTGTCATCATCTGGTTTTCCGCCAGGAAATCCTTCAGCCCGTTCTCCGCCTCTGCCACGTCCTTCCTTGGAGGAACATACCCTGTCCCCTCGGTCCAGGCAGCCATGGACTCCACACTGTAAAGGTATTTCTCAAATTCCCACGCTGCCTTTACCTGGTCTTCGCCCTGAGCCGTTATGGCCAGGAAACAGCCTCCGGCAGGCACCATGCGTTCCCTGGTTCCCCATACAGGGGATTTGACCGTTGCCACATCGAACCGGGCGCCCTTTTGCACGGAGGCCCTTCTGGCGATGGTGGTATAGAGCATTGCACAGTTTCCGTCAATAAAGCTTTGGCAGCCTTCTTCCCATGAGATATGAAGGGCCGTCTTATCCTTCACCATATCCGCATACAGCTGCATGGCCTCTATTCCTTCCGGTGTTGCAAAGGATGCCTCCTTCTTCCCCTCGCCGTTCACAGTCAGCATCCTTGCCCCATTGCTCTCAATCAGGCCCTGCTGTGCCCAGAAATCCGCAGGTTCCTGCATATAGAATCCGTACTTTCCCGTCTTCTCCTTGACCGCTGCCGCAAACTCACTGACCTCCTGCCATGTTGCAGGCCCCTCTTCAGGAAGCCCTGCCTCCTTCAGTATATCCTTATTGATATACAGCACGGGATTGCTCAGGGAGTAGGGAATCCCCACCTGGGAACCCTCACTGTCCACTGCCAGTCCCAGTACATTGGGAAGGAATTTATCCTGAAGGAAGGTCTTATCTTCCGTGTCATACATGTCAATTGCATCCTGAGGTGACACATAAGAAAAGTTATTGGAAAAATAGTCCAGGAATGCCCATCCAATCTGCACCAGGGCCGGGGAATTACCTGCTGCTGCCTCTGCCTGTAGGTTCTGCATCAGTCCCTTATACATATCCGGATTATATTTTGCCACCACCTCAATATGGTCGTTGCCCTCGTTAAACTTTTTTACCAACTCATCAACCGTAAGTCCTCCCTGGGTCTCTGCATTGCAGTGCCAGTACTCAATCACTGTCTTATCCGTACTTTTGCCCGCGGTTCCATCGGCAGGACGTTCCCCGCCCTGGGCCTGCTGGGTGGTCTGGCTTTCCTGGCTGGTCTGGCCCGCTGCTGCCAGTCCGTCCGTTCCCTGTGTGGATGATGCGCCGCAGCCTGCCAATGACGCAACCACTGCTGCTGTTGTAAGGGCCAATATGCGTTTCACACATTTCCTCATTGATTTGATTCCTCCTTGTTTTCACAATCTTGTCTTTTTCTATCCTAAAGAATCAATGTAAATTCCATAAGAGAAGTTTTGTAAATTCTTGGTATTATTTGTGCGGAAGGGATTTTCCAGGCAGTTGTGAATTTATGTATCACGGCTCCAAACCCTGGGATGGACCCAGATCGCTTTATGACATGCTGGGACTGGATGCATCCGCGAAAGAAACCCTTGCTTTAAAGCAGGTGCTTCCCGACTACCGGATTAATCTGATTGATGCGTCCAACATAGAGCATCCCGAGCTTTTCTGCACCAGTTTACAGCACGTATTCTCTATGCTAAAATATAATACAGATAAACAGAAGTTCTACGGATATGCAAAGCAGCACCAAAAGGACCTGCAGGATATGGATGACGATTCCATGCTGGCCATGCTTACTCTTTTAGGTGAACAGAAACGGCTGCTGAAAATTCTGGAAACATCTTCAAATGATACAAAGGAGGGAACCGATGTGTGTATCGCCATAGATGAATTGATTAACGATGGGAAAATCGAAGGAAAAATCGAAGGAGAGCACAGGCTTGCCACCCTGATGGACAGACTGTTCAAGGATGGACGGGTCGAAGATGCCAGGCTGGCTGCCAGCAGTCCGTCTGCCCGGAAGATATTATATAAGGAATACGGATTGTCAGAGGATTAGGGCGTGTTTAAAAATTGCTTTCCGTCAACCCACTCCCCGGCACCATATTACAGAACCAAAAAGGGCAGGCAGCCCCAAGTGCCGCCCGGCGCATCTACGCCGGGCCGTACCAGGGGCTGCCTGCCCAAATCCAAACTTCCTCCCAAAAGGGAGGTCCGGGGAGCCAGTACCCCCGGACCGATTTCACCTCTTACTGGCAATTCTCATTAATAAATGCCTTTACCTCATCCTGTCCCTTGCCGATGGCGCTCTTAACCTCGATGGAGCCATCTGCGATTCCGGCCTTTGCTTCCTCTAACTTTGCCTTGCCCTCATCAGACAGAAGTCCGTTTAACTGGTCGCCTTCCACGATGCCTACAGCGCCGTCGGACAGACCCAGGATCTCATACTCGCCAAATGGCAGTGTGCCGTTGTCCAGGTACTCGCCGATTACATTGTATACGGCATTGCCCACTTCCTTGATGACGGATGTGGCAAACTTCTCCTGGATGGCCTTGTCATCCACATACTGCAGGGACTGGTCGCTGTCCACGCCGATTACAAACTTCTGGGCCTCTTCTGCAGCATTGTGGACACCGTTGCCGGAACCGCCTGCGCATGCGAAGATCACATCCGCGCCAGCATCATTGTACTGGGTCATGGCCTGTGTCTTGGCTGTGTCAGGATCGTTCCATGCGCCTACGTAGTTGTATACAATCTTGATGTCAGGATTGTAGTACTTGGCACCCTGGATATAGCCCCACAGGAATTCCTGGATGACCAGGGACTCGTCCATGCCGCCGATAAATCCGATTACATTGGTGGGGTCCATGCCCTCTGCGCCGTTGGCAGCAATATCAGCCGCCGCAATGCCGCCCAGGAAAGCTGCCTGGCTTGTGGCAAAGTCAACACCGTACGCATTGTTGTTCTCACACTGGTCGATTACGTCCTCGCTGATAATGGTGAATGCAATGTCAGGATACTCATTGGCAACCTCCACCAGGTTGTCCTTGAAATCTGAAGCAGTGATGATCAGGTCAGCGCCCTTGTCAGCCGCCTCATACATGGCCTGCAGGTTTGCCTGGAGGTCAGCGGTGGTCTCCACCACATGCACATCCGCCCTGTCAGCATAATCCTTCACTGAGCGGTCGCCTCCGGCCGCCATGCTGTCCCAGTAAGACAGGTCGCCCCTGTCACGGATGAATACATAAACCTGCTTCTTCTCCCCGCTGTCAGCAGCCGCTTCCCCTGCGTCCTTGCCGGCTTCTGCGCCAGCCTCTGCCTTTGTCCCATTGTCCTTGGCCGCCTCTGTGGAGCCGCCGCCTCCGCCGCAGCCCGTGAGCATTCCGCCCACCATTACGGCTGACATTGCCAGTGCTGCAATCCTCTTCCAGTTCTTCATAATTACTTGTCCTCCTTTTTCTGTTCTGCTTCTTTTTTACACATTTCATAAAGCTTTAAACGGTAGGAATCATCATACTCATCCCAGAGGGGCTGTACCTTGCTGGCCTCATCCAGGAAATAGAAGACATCCCTTCCCATTGCCCTGCCCTTAATGGTATGCATGTCGATTGCATACTCCGGAATCTCAGGAACATATCCTGCCTCAAATTCCCTCATGATGATATTCTTGATATGGTCGGTTGAGCGCTCCTTCTGGCATCTGCACATGTAACGGATTGCGTGCATGAAGAAGATGGGCCTGTCGCCGTCCATATATGCATACTCCTTGTGAAGGTCGTACATGGTCTTTACGAATACAGGGGCCTGGGTGTCACCGAAGCCCACATCCTCCACGGAGATTACCAGCAGACGGTTCCACATCTTCTCCTCGTGGAATGTGGATGTGATATAAAGCTCATATGCCATGCGCAGGGCCGTGTCCTCCTCTGCCCTTCTGATGCATTTTTGCATTGCCGAGATAACCAGGTCTGCCTCCAGACCATTTTTTGTTCTTGTGTTTGACCACGGATCATAATATTCCTGTGCCATTTTCATTGTCCTCCTTGTTATTTATCATGCGGCCTGTTGAGAGTGTAACTGTTCCAGGCTTGCAAGCTTCTCTTTTCTGCGCGCCACCATCTTCCTGATGGACTGGATGATTACCAGTACAACAATGATGAACAGGTATGGGAACGCTTCTATCAGTTTCAGGTCTATCTTACTGTAAAGCTGTAAGTACACGGTAATGGTATCGGAAAATCCATAGAGCAGGGAGCTTAAGCAGCCCACGATGGGATTGCCCTGGCTCATTGCGTCCATTGCAAGGGACATATATCCCCTTCCCGCCACCATTCCGGTTGTAAATGATTTAAGGGCGCCCATGGAAAGGTACATGCCGCCAAATGCGCAGGATACGCCGCAGATGGCAAGGGCTGCGAACTGGTGCTTTAACACGCTCAGTCCCGCGGCCTTGGCAGCCGCCGGGTTCTCACCCACGGCCCTGATGTTGATGCCCAGCTTTGTCTTATAAAGCATCCACGCCGTCACTGCCACAATGGCCCATGCTATGTAGGTCACCAGGTTCTGCCCGGAGAATATGGTTCCCAGAACCGGGATGTCCTTAAGCACCGGGATATTCACAACCGGGAAGGTAAGGCTTTTCAGCGCGCTGGAATTTGCCTTGCTTCCGGTCAGCATGACCAGCACGAATACGGTCCCGCCGGTTGCTATCAGGTTCACCGCAACACCGCAGGCGTTCATGGCGCCTTTCATGACCAGGGCAAAGTACCCGAATATGAAGGAAATGATCACGCCCATGGCCACGGCCGTCAGGCAGCCGATCCACAGGTTCTGCGTAAACGCGCTGGCAATGACGCCGGTGAGCGCGCAGATCAGCATGGTTCCCTCGATTGCCAGGTTGAATATGCCTGACTTTGTCATCATATTGGCTGCAAGAGTTGCAAGCATAACCGGTGTTGTACTTGCCAGCACTGTTTTCCAGAATGTCGGTGATAAAAAGAACTCCATCATGCCGCTGCACCTCCTTCTTCTGCTTCTGCCTGTCTAAGGGACATTTTCTGGTCATGCCGCTTCTTTATAAAGTACAGGAACCGCTGGGATGCAACCAGAAGGATGATGATTCCCTGTAAGAAGGTTACGATTTCAGGGTCAAGGTCCGTGGACCTGGACATGATCTCAGCGCCAACCCTCAGGTACGCAATGAAAAACGCGGTCAGGGGTATGAAGGTGGGGTTGCCGTTGGCAAGCATGTAAATCAGAAGTCCGTCCCACACATAGGCGGTCTGGGACTGCCACTGGAAACGTTTATAGACACCTACAATCTCAATGGCCCCGCCCATTCCTGCAATGGCCCCGCCGATAAACTGCGCCATCAGGATGACAAAACCAGTCTTGATGCCGGAAGCCTTTGCAAACGCAGGATTGCTTCCCGTCACACGCACCTTATATCCAAAGGAGGTCTTGTTCATCAGGAAGATGACGAACAGCGTCACCACGATGACAATGACAAAACCATAGTGGAGGGTGGTGCCCTTAATCATGGTTCCCAGCTTTGCATGGTCCGGGAACTTATAGCTTCCCCAGCTTCCGCTCTTCTCAAGGAAAAAGGAACTGATGATGGAAAGCCCGAAATAGTAGAAGATGGAATTGGCCATGATGGCCAGCACCACCGGGTTTACCTTGGTATACTTGTTCACAATGACAGGAAGCATGGAAATCACGCCGCCCACCACGGCTGCCGCCAGGATCAGGGCCAGCTGGTGCAGGCCGTTTGGAAGGGGGCAAGCAATGGCGATTGCACTGGCAACAACAGCTCCCATGTAAAAGGATGCGTCAGAGCTGATGTTGAAGATACCGCTTTTTAAACACAGGGTCAGGCCAAGTCCGGTAAACACCAGGGGGATTGCCCGCACCACAACGTTGAAGAAGCTCCTCTTTGTCTCCAATGGTCCCAGCATCAGCTTCTGGATGGCAAGACCCGGTGTCTGGCTCACAAAGAAGATGATGGTAAATACAATGAGGATGGACAGCAGCAGGGCTGCGCCGATTCTCATGACACTGAAATAATCCATTATGTCAAATCGTTTTTTATTTGATTTTATTTTCTCCATGATTTATCCCAACCCCTCCTGCTTTTTGAGGCCAAGCATGTAGAGCCCAAGCTCCTGCTCGGTTACCTTTGGCGCGTTGCTAAGGGCACCCACCACCTTTCCCTTATGCATGACAAGAATCCGGTCACTCAGGGAAATCAGCTCATTCAGATCTGCTGACGATAAAAGGATGGCCTTGTTGTGGCTGCGCATTTCCAGAATCTTTGAATGGATGAAGGAGATGGCCCCCACATCCACGCCGCGGGTGGGCTGGTTCAGCACCAGCAGGTCACTGGGCGCCTTAAACTCCCTTGCCACAATGGCCTTCTGGATATTTCCGCCTGACAGGCTTCCGATGGACTGGTTTTCATCCTTTGTCTTGACCATGAACTCCTTGATCTGTTCCTGGCAGTGCTCCTTTACCCGGCCCGCCTGGACCATGCCGAACTTATTGGCAAAGGTGTCGATGTTGGAGACAATCAGGTTTTCCTGGAGGCTCATCTCAGGGGCGCACCCTTCAATCATACGGTCCTCGGGCACATGGGACATGCCGTTCTTACGGATATTGGTAACAGATTCGTGGGTTATATCCCTGCCGTTCAGGGATATCTTCCCTTCCAGGGCGCGCATGTTTCCTGTTATGATGGAAATCAGCTCGCTCTGTCCGTTGCCCTCCACGCCTGCAATCCCAACGATTTCCCCTTTGTGCACCTCAAGGCTTACGCCCGAAAGCTTGGGAATCTTGAACTTGTCCACATATACCAGGTTCTCCACCTTTAACACAGGCTCCCCCGGCTTCACATCTTCCTTATCATACTCAAAGGATATCTCCCTGCCCACCATCAGGTTGGATATGTCTTCCTCCGACACATCCCTGGTCAGATATGTACCCTTTGTAACCCCGCCCTTAAGGACCGTGATCCTGTCGCTGATGCGCTTCACCTCATTGAGCTTATGGGATATGAAAATGATGGTCATGCCCCGGCTTTTCAGTTCCAGCAGGCGCTCGAACAGCTCCTCTGTCTCCTGGGGCGTCAGCACGGCGGTGGGTTCATCCAGGATGATCAGCTTGGCGCTGCGGTAAAGGATTTTAAGGATTTCCAGCTTCTGCTTCATCCCCACGCTCATATCCCTGACCCTTCTGGACGCGTCAATCTCAAAATTATACTTCTTTGCCACCTCATCCGTAATCTGGATGTCCCGCTTCTTGTTGGATACAAAGCTGGTCTTATCCAGTCCCAGCATCATGTTCTCCGCCCCTGTCAGGGAATCCACCAGCATGAAGTGCTGATGCACCATGCCGATGCCGTGTTCAATCGCCTCTTTACTGGACTGCAGCTTCAGCTCCTGCCCCTTCATGTAGATATGGCCGGAGGTAATGCTCTCCAGGCCGTAGAGCATTTTCATCAGCGTACTTTTACCTGCCCCGTTCTCGCCTACCAGCGCATGGATCTCACCCTCGTCCACCGTGAAATTCACATTGTGGTTGGCAAGCACGCCGCCTTCATAAATCTTTGTTACGTCCTTTACTTCCAGCAAATGTTCCATCAGTTTCTCCTTTCCGCCTCTTCCCGCTCCCGGATTTCCTTCAGGCAGTGCTCCAGGTCCCCCGGTATCACTGTCATGCTGCAGCCAAGCATCAGGTTCACCGGCAAATCAAAATCCTCCACCGTGAATCCGTCTGCGTCAGCCCTGGCCCCCACCTTCTCAAGCATGGTCCGCCCGTCATCCAGATAGCCATATATCTTTTTCCCAAGGGCATAGGCATACCCGATTTCAAAGCAGGTCCCGCTGTCCGGCTCCATACCCCGGAAGGCATTGAGGTTGGCCACCACATAATCACAGCTGTCCAGGTAATGGATATTCTTAAGGAATATCCGCTCCCCCAGTGTCTTCCCCTCATCAGCAGCAGCCTTCTGGGCCTGCATCTCAAATCCGTATTTACTGCACAGCTCCTGGTACACAAAATACCGTTTTTCTTTCCAGTCCGGATAAAACACATCAAATCCCGCCACATAGATCCGGTCCATACACACTCCTCCCTGGCTATCCCCAAGCCCCGCTTTAATGTTCCCGCAAAAGCGCTTCCACTTTTCCAAAGAATTCCTCTGAAAATGCCTCCACGTCCACAAACAGCGCTGCACTCATCTCATACTTCCTGTCATTGCACCGCAGCACGTTCTCCGTTGTCTTCCCTGCCTGCGGGCCTTCCGTAAAGCACATCATATGCATGGGAATGGTGGTCAGTATCTCCGGATGCACGGCCGCCACGGCCGCCAGCGGGTCATGAAGCCCGCATCCGCCCAGATATGGATGGAACTTCTGGTACGCGCCCAGATAATGCTTCAGGGCCTCGTACAGGAACAGGGCGCTCCTGGTGCCGATGCCGCGCCAGCGTTCGTGGTCCTCAAAGCTGAACAGTGTCTTGCGCGTCACGTCCAGCCCCACCAGCACAACCGGCAGCCTGGAATCCAGCACCTCGGCCGTGGCCGGGATGTCCAGCCTTACATTGGCCTCGCTGAGCGCTTCCGTATACGTTCCGGTATTGCCCGGGGAGGCAATGGCCCCTCCCATCACATAGACAGCCCCAGCCTTCCCTGCTGTGGCACTGTCCTTTCTCAGCACCCTGGCAATGTCGGTAAGGGGACCGCTTGTAACCCAGTACAGCTCCCTGCCGTACCGCTCAATCATGCCAAGGATGAAGTCCGTGGCTTCCCCCGGCCTTGCCCCTGCACAGTCCTCAGGGCTGCTTGGTCCCAGCACGCCCCCAAGGCCCTCACACCCGTGAAAACGGCTTCCTCCGCTGTAATCATTGGGAATACCGCTCAGAGGCGTCTCACTTCCCATGACCACAGGAATATCCTCCCTGCCAAACAGCTTAAGCACCGCCTTGGTATTCCGGTACACATTGCCGATATGCCCCATGCCGTAGGATACGGTTATCCCTACCACCTCGCATTCCTTCTGGGCCAGAAGGTAGGCAATGGCCAACGCGTCATCGATTCCCGTGTCACAGCTGTATAATATCTTTTTTCCCATGTTAAACCCCCGGTTTCTTAGATGAATTTCCTCTTATGGCATCCGCACAAAACCGGACCAATCAGACCTTCCTCACACTGCGTTCAAATATATGAAGTCCCCTGCTGGCCCCGCTTCCCAGCACGGTGGAATTGCCCAGGCAGGCCTCCCCCGCCTCATACCGTTCCATGTCCGAGCGTTTCACCAGATAACCGGTTACCCGCACAACATCGGAATTGCTGGAATAGAATGAAAAATACCGCATCCCCTCATCAAAAGCGCCTCTTATGATATCCAGCACCGCCATGGGGTTCTTCCTTGCAGTTTCCTCAAATGGAAACAGCTCGCCGATTCCCGCCGCAAAATGCTTCTGGGTCCTGGCGGTAAACATAAGCTGCTTTGGCAGCGGCGGCTCCTCCCCCACCGGTATCCTGGTGTTGGGGGTCACCCCGGTATCCGTGGAAATCCCCACCTGACCGTGCATTGCAAAACTGCCGTATCTGGGCTTGTAGGAAGCCACCTGGTCATGAATCCGGTCCAGGACCATAAGCGCGAAGTCCTCTGCCTCCTTGCCGTGGCCATAGCGCTCTTCAGGCTTCTGGAGCCTTAACACCGTATTCACGCACTCGGCCAGCCCCACCAGCCCGAACATGCCCACGAACTTATCTTTATGGATCAGCCCTTCATCACTGAGGAACGTATTCTCAAGGAACCGCGCCTCCTCAAATATATATGTATCCCGTTTGTCCATCTGCTCACACTGGGCGGCCACTGCTGCCGGCAGCAGCTCATTAAGGAAATGCTCCCTGCCCTCCGCCGCCTCCCCAAGGGCCCTCATATCCAGCCTTCCAAGGGTCAGGCCGCCCCCGCCGATGGGAAGGGCGTTATAGCAGCTCACAATGGCATAATCCGGTCCCCAGTCAGCCGTATACATGGCATCGTTGACAAAACTGGGTTTTGCGGTGATAAGTCCTGTCTCAATGGCCATGCAGGCAAAGTCATCCGTGGTATGCCCGTTATAAATCAGGGACATGTTGGGCACCGGACGCTGCATCTGCGCCGACAGTTCCAGTATGATCCTCCCCGCCCTTGTGTCATAAGGACCGATATCCGCATGGCAGAAGGAATCGCTGATGGTCCGGTCCACATGGGTCAGGAAAATACGGATGGCATGCCTGGCCTCCTCCTCATCCCTCACAAAAGGCTCCAGCAGCCGGTCGATATGGCCGATGTACACAGGACCCCCGATGACGGAAGGCACATGCCTGTAAAGGATTAAAAGGTTGGACACCGCGTCCCATATGTCCCGGGGCGGGTCCAGCATCAGGAACCTGCTGCCCTGTTTCATGAATTTATCATAGTCGGGAAGCACATACCTTGGACGGTAGGGCGCATTGCCCTCCCCCATGTCAAACACAATGCCCTTGTCCACAAACCACTGGGCCTCCCTGCTAAGGGGCACCGGGTCCGGCGTGTTCTCGGCCGCCTGGGCCAGGGCTGTCAGCCTCTGGGGATATGTAAGCCTTGGATCCGATAATATGCCTTTAATGGTTTCTTCAATTCCCTGCGTCATAAACAAACCTCCTAATTAAAATACAGCCTCCGGGGCGCCCTGCCACTTCTCGCTGCCGCGGATGATCAGCCTGGTCCGCAGCATCACTTCCCTGCGGCGTTTTTTCGTATCCGGCCCCTTCATGCGGTCCGTCAGAAGCCCAAAGGCAATCTCCCCCATTTCCTGCATGGGCCTGTCCATGACGGTAAGCTCATATCCAATGGAATTGAGAAGGGAAATATCATCGAACCCCACCAGCCCCAGATCCTTCCCGGGCAGCAGGTTATGCTCATTCATAAAGCGGATGCAGCCCAGGGTACAGGAACTGCAGGTTGCCAGCACGGCCGTGGGCGGATTGGCAAGTCCCTGGAAGGCTTCACATGCCTGGTATCCGCTTTTTTCATCAAAATCGCCTGGGTAGATATATTCATCCCTTATCTTAAGCCCATGGTCCTTCAGGCACTGGATGTATCCCTCCAGCCTTGTCCTGCCCTTTTTCACCACTTCCGGACAGGTGATGATCCCTATATCCCGGTGCCCTGACTCAATCAGCAGTTCCACACCATCATACACCACTTTCTTATTATCTATGAGCACGATGTCAAAATCACCGTCCTGGAAATCCCTGTCAATCAGGACCACCGGAATCCCGGATTCCTCTGCATTCCACAGAAGCTCCTCCGTCCGCGCATCCGGTTCAATGACCGGCAGCAGCAGGATTCCCGACACCCGGTGTTCCATGGCCTGGGCCACTGCATTCCGCTCCCTTTCCTTGTCCTCAGAGGTATTGAAGAACAGGATACTGTATCCCTGCATGGCTGCCTGCTCCTCGATGGCATCCAGCACATTGGCAAAAAACGGATTGAGCCTGTTTGACATGATCACGGCAATCATGGAAGTGTCATTGCGCGTCAGGCTCCTGGCCACTGCATTGGGCCTGTATCCATGCTCTTCGATTACTGCTTCAATCTTTTTGCGGGTCTCATCCTTCACATAGCCTTTGTTGTTAATCACACGCGATACCGTTGCAACCGAAACCCCTGACAGCCTTGCAATATCGGATATTGTCATATCAGCCTCTCCCCCTTCTGTAATAATTCCATCTATATATTAATTCTATCTTTGCAACCGTTCCTGTCATCCGTTTTATGATAGCGTTTACATATGTTACCGTTTACACATTTTCGTTTAAAATCGTCCCCCTCCTGTAATTTTACTGGGTAAAATGGCAGTTATGGGACGTATTTCAATTAATTTGGAGGATTCGGCAACATGCTTCCTCCTATAGGTAACCGCTTACACATTTTCAATCATGATTCTAGCATAGTTTACGGTATTATTCAATAGCAATTATGCATTTTGTATATTTTTTTCTTTTGTCCTCTCTGATTTTTACGTATTTCACAACATTCCGGGTGCATCTGAACTTCCTCCCCTCCCCGCCTCCCCTGTGCCGGGGTATGGGGCCACGGTCATATTCCCGCCCAAACCATCATAAAATTAACATAGAAGCCCTTCATATGGGGCCCCTTGTCAGGAGGCGGTATATCATGAAATTCATTGACATGCTCAGGAAGCATTTACATATCAGTACAAAGACTGTCATCTATGTGGAAATGACAGCCCTCAGCGTGCTGTGTCTCAGCATTTTCCTGTACAGGACAGACCCGGGCCAGGCCGTGATGAGCCAGGCCGCCAGGCTTGCAGGTTATATCAATCCTCTGGAGGACGCCAGGACCCCTGGCCAGGACGGCAAGGAGGAAAAGAAAAAAGAGTACATCAAGTGGGTGGAGTTCCATGTGACCGCAGAAGCCATGAACCAGGCCTTCCGCTACGATGTGGACACCTGCCAGGCAGAAAGGCACCTGAACTGGGTGGACCTTTTAGCTTATCTTGGGGCCAGGTACGGCGGTGACTTCAGCAAATATAAGCCGGAGCACATGAAAGCCGCGGCTGAGAAGCTGAAAACCGGTGAGACCACCATGGAAGAACTGACAAAAGACATGAAATATTACACTTACTACAGGGAAGCTTACGGCGCCGTGTTAGACGGCATGGTAGGCCAGTTCCAGGCTGAAATACCGTCCAGCGAGGCGCCTGCGGCCTATCTTCCCTCAGGTGTGGCCGGAGGCGCTCCCGGCGACCCTGCCACTGTCTGGGTGACAAAATACGGGCTGAAGGCATTTTCCCCCATTGCAAAAGGATTTCCCTACAGCGACTTTGATGACTTCGGGGTATCCAGAAGCTATGGTTTCAAACGCCAGCACCTGGGCCACGATATGATGGGACAGGTGGGCACCCCTGTCATTGCGGTGGAATCCGGCTACGTGGAAGCCATGGGCTGGAACCAGTACGGCGGCTGGCGGCTGGGCATCCGCAGCTTTGACCATAAACGCTACTACTATTACGCCCATCTGCGCAAGAACTATCCCCATCAGTCAGGCCTTAAGGAAGGTTCCGTGGTCCAGGCCGGGGATGTGGTGGGGTATCTTGGGCGCACCGGATACAGCCGCACCGAGAACACCAACAATATCGATGAGCCCCACCTCCACTTCGGGCTGGAGCTGATATTTGACGAATCCCAGAAAGAGAGCAACAATGAGATATGGGTCAGCTGCTACGAGCTTGTGAAGTTCCTGAACATGAATCGCAGCGAGACAGTAAAAGTGGAGGGCACCAAGGAATGGAAACGTCTTTACCAGACAAAGGATCCCCTGGTACCCGCCACGCCGTCCGAGGCAGCGCCTCCGGCGCCGTCAGCCTCACATGAGGAATAGGCTGCTGAATTCCCGGACACTTAGCCCATAAGTTTTTCCACCACATCCCGCAGCGTGTCATCCCCTCCCACATTCCCCGGGAAAATGATATAAGGGATGCCCGGGAACCTGCTTTCCGGCCCGGTCCGCCACACTGGCACGCCGGGCGCTATCTGGCCCAGGACCCAGGCGCGTTTTACATGAAGCGCCTTTGTGCCCACATCGCTGGATGTAATGCCTCCTTTTGCAACAATAAAACCGGGAGCCGTCCTTAACCGTCCTGCCAGCTGCTGTACCGCCTCCGATATCCTGACCGAACGTTCCAGTGCCTGTTCCGGCGTATCGCCTTTTACGGACAGGAGGCGGCGCCTGGTATATACAGCAACGGTTATCCCCTGGCTGATGTACGCCTCCTCCTGTTTTATGACTGAATTGATTTCTTCTTCCATGGCGGTATCATCCGTCACCTTGTCTGAGTCGAACTCAATCAGCCGGATTCCCGGCACTTCCTTTAAAGCTTCCAATTGTGCCGTGGTTTTCTGTGTGTGGGACCCCACCAGAATCAAACCACCTGCCCCGCTGCATTTTCCCATGACCGTCCTGCCGCTTCCCATGACCGCCCTGCCGCTTCCCATGACCTCCCTGCCGGTGAGAAGCCCCCGGTCCTCCACTGCCGCAAATTCCTTCACAAAACCTGCCGCGGTCCGGAACAGGAACCTTTTGCCCCGTCCCATTGCCCGGTACAGCGCAATGCAGAACACCTTAAGGTCCAGGGGGGTCAGCGCATTCACCACTACCTTCCCAAATCCCGCCACCGACATCAGCTGCTGTTCCACCCCGTCCAAATCCATGGCCCTCAGCTGTCCGGTGGATATGCACGCCACATTTTCCTTTTTGTATGTCCCCTTGGTTTTTTCTTCAATATATTCCCTTAAATCCGAGGACCGATAGCCAAAGGTCTTATCCTTTGCGAATTCCGTCATGGCTGCCGGGATGAGCCGGTTCCCTTCTTTCACATAATGCACATTCCCGTATGTGTACCTGCCGCCCTCACTGAAAAAGGGACAGATTATCTCCCCGTGGATTTCCTCCCCGGTGCAGGCTTCCAGCGTTTCCTTAAGCACCTGGGTTTCCAGGGGATAATGTCCCCTGAGGGTGGAGTCCCCCCTGCTGACCACTGCGAAACCGGTTCCCAGTTCCTGGCTTACCGACGCCAGTCCCTGCCCGATTTCCCGGTGTACCTGCCGGGTCCGGTCCTCGCTGAAGCTTCTGGAATTAGTCAGAAGGAAAAACATCTTCCCCTGTTCCAGGAATCCCCGGCGGATGCTCTCACGGCTCCAGTCCGTATACACAGGAACATCATGTACGGTCTGCACGCCCGTGGGGTCGTCATCCAAAACCACGATCTTATGTCTGTCCTTCCCTGCCTCCTCCTTTAATAAAAGCCGGATGGCCTGTGAATCCAGGCCATCCTTCCAGGGTAAATCATCATAGTATAACTGCTTATCCATATCCGTCTCCTCCTCTATGGGGCCGTCACCCCACGTCTTTTTTTCCTGTCCTTCAGCTCGCTTCGCACAGACAGCACCACCATGACCGCTGTCAGGATGAAGAACACCAGGGCAATGGGGGATGACAGGATGGGAAGGAAACTGCCCTCGGTGCGCATCAGGGAACGTCTTACATTTTCCTCCAGAAGGGGCGCCAGGATGAATCCCACCACCATGGGCGCCAACGGGTATTCCCAGCGCTTAAGGATATACCCCACCAGCCCGAATATGACCATGACCAGTATATCAAAAATACGGTTGTTGGCTGAAAATGAACCCACAAAACAACAGGCAATCACCACAGGCAGCAGATAGGAGCCTGGAATGCTTAAGACCTTGGAAAACAACGGAAGCCCCAGAAGCTCGGATACCATCATCACCAGGTTGGCGATGATAAATGCCGCAAACAGCGCATAGACCAGGGCTGCGCTTGTTTTAAACAGCAGCGGGCCGGGGGTGATGCTGTGGATCTGGAATCCGGCCAGCACCATGGAGGTGGCATTATCCCCAGGGATGCCCAGGGTCAGAAGGACAATCAGGGCGCCTCCGATGGTGGCATTGTTGGCTGTCTCCGATGCCACGATGCCGTCCATTATCCCGGTTCCGAACTTTTCCGGATATTTGGAACGTTTTTTACAGAACGCATACGCCAGGAGGTTGGAGGCATTCCCACCGATCCCGGGAAGTATCCCCACTGCCAGGCCTATGAACGCCGCGGGGATGGCATTTCTCAGCTGATATACAAATTCCTTGAAGCTTAACCCAACCCCCTTGACCTTGGCGGACGGCGCCCTCTGTATGGCCGTGGGGCCTTTGGCGGCGGTATCGATTATCTGGGATACCGCAAAGGTGCCGATGAGCAGCGGAACCAGGTTGAATCCCGCAGCCAGGCTGGATATACCGCCCGTGTACCTGGTATAGGAACTAAGGCGGTCAATGCCCACAAAGGAAAACCCGATGCCAAGGAGGCAGGACAGGAGTCCCTTATTGATATTGCCTGCCGAAAGTCCGGACACCGTGGTAAGCGCAAACAATATTACGGCAAAATACTCATACGGCCCAAACTTCAGCGCCACCCCCGCAATGGCCGGTCCCAGATAAGTCAGGACCAGGGCGCTGAATATGCCGCCCACAAATGAGAAAACAATGGCGGTCCCCAAAGCCTTGCCGGCTTCTCCCCTTTGGGCCATGGGATAGCCGTCAAAGCAGGTGGCGATGGAGGACGGGGTTCCGGGAATCCCCAGGAGGATTGCTGAAATCAGCCCTCCTGAGAGACCGCCCACATAGATAGCAATCAAAAACGCAATGCCGTTAACCGGTTCCATGCCAAATGTAATCGGCAGGAACAATGCCAGAGCCGTAAATGCCGATAAGCCCGGTATGGCGCCAAAGACAATCCCGGCAACCACGCCTCCGATGATAAGAAACAGGGTCACAGGATGGAGCACTGCCATAAATCCTTCAATTAGCTGCATGATTTCCTCCTTATCCTAATAATCCAGTGGGAAGGAAAATGCTGAATGCGCGGTAAAACAGCTCATAGATAAATATGGGTGTCACAACCGACACAACCGCCGTTATCACGATTCCCTTCCTGGACTTCAAACGTTTTTCAGGCAGTAGCAGCAGGATCTGAGCCATAAGATAGAGGGCCGTCATGATGATGAATCCCACGGTCTGCACCAGCAGGGCATATGCAAAAAGGATTGCAATGGTAGCTGCCGCCCTTGCATTAAAGCCCCCCGTTCCCTCATCCCCTTGTTCCTTCTTCTCCTTTTTCAGGCCCCCCGCCACCTGCACCACGGCCAGCAGCCCCATGATGACAGCCACGGTCCTCGGGAAAAACTGCGGACCCATGGCGTCATTGGTGGTGACAACAATGGCATAGGAACCTGCATACAAAGCAACTGCAATGAGAAAAAATATCACGCCTGATAGTATTTCCTTTTTGTTATGTGACATTTTGCCTCCTTCCCAAGCCTATTTGCTGCTGGTTGCCAGGAACTCATCCTTATACGGCACCAGTGTTTCCTCATAGAATCTGTCAGCGTACTTCTGGGCTTCCTTCTTCGCAATATATTTGACAGTCAGGTAATTCTCTTCCATCGTCTTTACGAATTCCTGGTCCTCAGTTACCTGCTTCAGGGCATCTGACAGGATATCCACGATTTCGTCCGGGGTATCCGGGTGCACGCCCAGCCAGAACCATTTGCTGCAGTCAATGTCCTTCAAACCATATTCAGAAGGCAGGGGCACATCCGCAAGCAGTTCATTCTTTTCACTCCCCAGCAGGCAGAGCGCCTGGAATTCCCCTGTTGCAAAATAATCCTTTGCCAGCGCATACGCCAGGACCGCCGTATCTGTCTGCTGTCCTAGAAGCGCCGTCATCTTGGCGGCATTGTTTCCGATGTCCATGGGTTTGAATCCGGCGTCCCACTCCGTGTTCATGGCAATGCCGTAAACCTGGTTTGCCGCGCCGATCTTCATGCCATACTCAATGGTGCCCGGGGCTGCCTGGGTGCGCTCCACCACGTCCTTAATGTTCTCATATCCCGAGGCCTTATTGGCTACCAGTACCGTTGTATTATCAAACAGCGGGATTCCCACGGTCTTAAAGCTGTCAATCACAATATCCGTTGTTCCCATCATGTTAGGGATATACGCATCCAGTCCGTTGATGACCATGGTATACCCATCCGGCTCCCCGTCCAGGACCTGCTGCATGCCAAGGATGGTCGCCCCGCCCTCCACATTGGTCACCACCACATTCACTCCCAGGTATTTTGAGAGGTACTGTGCAATGACGCGCGTATTATAATCCGTATCTCCTCCCGCCTTAACAGGGCATATGATCTGAATGGGCTTTTTAGGGAAATCCGCCTTAGCCGCAGCTTCCCCTTCCTCTTTTGCACTTCCAGGCTCCTTCGCCTCCTTGTCTTCACCGGCAGGATCTGCTGTTGTCCCTGCCGTGGTCCCTGCCGCTGTCTCTGCGGGTTTTGTCTCCGCAGGCTTGCTCCCTGCGCACCCTGCCATGGATATTGCCATGACTGCTGCCAATGTGACTGCCATGATATTTTTCTTCATACTCTCAATCTCCTTCTCCTTGTGTTTTATTATCAGTGCCTGTTTACCGCTGTGGATACGTTTCCCTGAACCGGTCCACCTGTTCCAGTGCCATCTTCCCCAGCGTGGTGGTATCAGACATCATGACCACCATGCTGTATCCTTTTTCATACAATCCCCTGGCCTGCTCAAAACTCCCCGCCACCGTTGCAAGGAATTTATCAGAGTGCAGCACAACCTCCTCCACCCTGCGGATGGCCTCCTGCACCTCCGCGTCCCCGGGATTGCAGAAATGTCCAAAGGAAGTGGCCAAATCCATGGGGCCGATGAAGATACCGTCCAGCCCATTGGTGCCCACGATCTCCTCAATGTGGTCCACCGCTGTTTTGGTTTCCACGGCCACAAGCACATCCAGTTCTTCATTGGCATAATCCAGATAATCCCTCTGGTTCATGCCATACCCCCCTGCCCTTGGACTGGGGGCAATGCCCCTGATCCCCTCCAGGGGATACTTGCATGCGCTCACCGCCCTTGCCGCCTCCTCCGCATTGTTTACATAGGGAACCAGTATACCGCTTACGCCTGCATCCAAAATCCGCTTAATCGTCACAAAGTCATTCCACGGCGCCCTCACAAAGGGTACTGCCTCATAATGGGAAATAGCCTGCATCTGGCTTATCAGGTTCATTATGTCCCCTGGCCCGTGTTCCATGTCCACCATCAATATGTCAAATCCGGCTTTTGCCATGATCTCGGCAGTAATGGGACTGGCTGCCTGAAGCCATGCGGCTGACAGCTTCTTTTTCTCCGCCAGCAGGCGTTTGGCCCGGTTGCGGAAAGCTTCTCCTCTTCTCAGCATTTTCATCATCCTCCTGATTCATATCAGCCAGATACAGCCACTGATATCTGACCTGGCATCTGTCCTTATATAGAGCAAGTTCCGTGCCAATCTCTGAGACGCACCAAAAATCCTCCTTTTTTATATAACCTATACAAAAAAGGCTCATGGTTTTTGGCACTAATCCCATATCTTACCCTCCCTCCCCCTTCATCCTTTCTCAGCATATTTTTCATAATGTTGCAACCTTTTATTTCATGCAAAATATATTGTTTCATTCTTCCGTGAGATATGATATCATGATAAAAACGATATATGGAAGCAGAACCGCTTTCCGGAAAGGAACAGGAAATCATGGTAAAGATAGCCCTTGTGGTGCCCTGTGAAAACTTCATAGCAGATGCCGCACAGATATTGAGCCAGCACAACCAGTTCCATGGACAGGAAGATTCCGAAACCTATGTCATGGACGAAATCATCATGAACAACTCCGATACCGGACACGTGCAGATAGACGCCGATATCATCCTCACCCGCGGCCTCCTGGCCCAGATACTGGCCAATCTCCCAGGCGACATCCCTGTGGTCAGGATTTCGGTCCCCACTGCGGATATCCTGCGGACCATCCGTAACTGCACACAGCGCTACGGGCAGAAACAGATTGGGATCATTGCAGCAGGAAACATGCTGGCAGGCATCACGGGCTTATCCGACCTGTGTGACGCCCCCATCAAAACATACCTGCTCTCCCCCAACTGGAACAACGAGGCCCTGGTGGACCAGGCAGTCCGCGAAGGATGCGAGGTCATCATCGGGGGGCTGAACACCTGCCGTTACGCACAGATGATACATATCCCCAACATGCTTATCGAAACCAGCAAGGAAGCATTCTGGGACGCCCTGTCTTCTGCCAAGCGCGCCCTGCTCATCTTCCGCAAGGAACAGGAGAAATCCATGCGCCTTCAGACCATACTGGATATCTCCCATGACGGCATCATCTTCATCGACCCTTCCAGGCGCGTTACCACGGTCAATAAAAAAGCCCAGTCCATCTTCGGCCTGGACAACAGCTGTATCGGGAAACGGATCATTGATTTTCCATTTCCCCTTGAGCTGAAAAACATATTATCCGACAACAGCGAATACACCAATAAACTCCTCCAGCATAACCGCACCCTGCTGAGCATCAGCAAGACCTTTGTAAGGACCCAGGCATTCTTATCCGGTTCCATTGTAAACATCCAGCTGGTCAATGAAATCCAGTCCCTGGAAGGCGATATACGCAAACAGATCTATGACAAAGGCCTTGTTGCGAAGCTGACCTTTGACGATATGGTGGGTACGGCCCCCGCAATGGCATCCGTCATCCGCACTGCCAGGAAATACAGCCAGACAAACTCCAACATACTCCTTATAGGGGAAAGCGGAACCGGAAAAGAAGTGCTGGCCCAAAGCATCCATAATGCCAGCAGCCGCAGCCTCTGTCCCTTTGTGGCGGTAAACTGCGCGGCAATCCCGGACACGCTGCTTGAAAGCGAACTGTTCGGCTATGTCACGGGAGCCTTTACCGGGGCGCGTAAAAACGGAAAAGCCGGGTTGTTTGAACTGGCCCACACAGGCACCATCTTCCTGGATGAAATCGGGGAAATCCCCCTGCCGCTCCAGGCCAAGCTCCTGAGGGTGCTCCAGGAACGCGAGATCATGCGGGTCGGGGGCGATTCCGTCATCCATGTGGATATCCGCATCATTGCAGCCACCAATAAGAACCTGGAAAGCCTGGTCCGCAGCAACCAGTTCCGGGAAGACCTGTTCTACCGCCTGGATGTGCTCAGGATAAACATACCGCCCCTGAACCAGCACAGGGAGGACATCCCTCTCCTGATCTCCAGGTACATGAACAGGAACTTCCCCGGCATCACGACGGGGCCGGAAGTCATCCAGTTCCTGTGCCGGGCCGACTGGACCGGCAATATACGCCATTTATTCAATATCTGCGAACGCATGGCCGTCTTATGCAGCAACGGCCATATTGATCTTGAATGCGCCAGGCTGGCTTTCCCTGAATGCCATCCCTCCCAGACCGCTTCCGTTCCCGCCGCCTCCACAGAAGACAGCCAGATCATGGAAGCCCTGTCCTCCTGCCGCTTCAACAGGGGACAGGCCGCTGCCATGCTGGGCATGAGCCGTTCCACCCTTTGGAGGAAGATGAAGGAGTACCACATAGAGGGTTGATCCTGATAATATAAAAGACGGGCAGCGGATGAATGCATCAAAACATCCGTCCGCTGCCCGTCTTCCATATTATCCTTTTTCTTTTTCCGTACCATCAGGCCTCATCCTATCCCAGCCTGTGGATAAACAACCCGCTCCGCAGCTTCGGCTCAAACCAGGTAGACTTAGGCGGCATGAGCCGCCCTGCATCCGCAACCTCCAGCAGTTCACGGATGGAAGTGGGATACATGGAGAAGGCCACTTTCATGTCTTCATGGCAGCGGCGCTCCAGCTCCTTAAGTCCCCGGATACCACCTATGAAGTCCACCCGCTTATCCGTACGCGGGTCACCGATGCCCAGCACGGGATCCAGCAGATGGTCCTGGAGTATGGACACATCCAGTCCATCCACCGGGTCATTGCTCATGTATTCCGGCCTGGCTTTCAGGCAGTACCACTTTCCTTCCAGGAACATGCCGAAGGTCCCCTTTTCCTCAGGTGAAAAAGCTTCCGTTCCCAGTTCCTCTATGCAAAACCGCTCCGCTGCGGCCTTTAAGAACCCTTCCCGGTCCATCCCGTTTAAATCCTTCACCACCCGGTTATAAGGCAGTATCATCAGCTCCTCATCCGGGAACAGCACGGACAGGAAGTAATTAAAGGGTTCCTCGCCTGTATACCCCGGATTCTCCTCCCGTCTCTTAAGCCCTACCTTCACAGCGGAGGCCGCCCTGTGATGTCCGTCCGCAATATAGGTTGCAGGTATCCTCCCAAATGCATCCTGCACAGCCCGGACCATTGCCCTGTCCCCAATCACCCACACCCTGTGCCCGATTCCGTCATCCGACACAAAGTCATAGATGGGCTGGCCGGACTTAACCTGGGCCACAATCTCCTTCACGGCCTCATCCTGCCTGTAGGCCAGGAATATGGGGCCGGTATGGGCATTGGTGGTATCCACATGGCGGATACGGTCAATCTCCTTGTCCTCCCGTGTATTCTCATGCTTTTTAATCACACCGCCCACATAATCGTCGATGGAACAGCAGGCCACCACCCCGGTCTGGCTGCGCCCATCCATGGTCAGCTCATACAGATAGTAATCCTCTTCCCCATCCGTCACATACACGCCTTCTTCAATCTGTCTATCCAGTATCTCCCTTGCCTTTACATATACCCTGTCATCATACGTATCCACATCATCCGGGAACTGGGTTTCAGCCCTGTCAATGTTCAGGAAGGAAAGGGGATTCCCCTTCACTGCCTCACATGCTTCCTTCCTGTTATATACGTCATAGGGAAGCGCAGCCACCTTATCCGCCTTTCCGGCCTCCGGCCTGACACACACAAACGGTCTTACAATCGCCATATCCTATCTCCTCTTCCACTAAGGCCCCCACAGCAGGTTTCCCAGCCATGAAGGCCCTAATATAATATACCAATGTACTGGCATGACTTCTCCTGCCAGCAGCTCACGTTTTTTATTTTACCACGCGCACCCTGAGAACTCCTTTGATGGCCCTCAGCTTCTCAATGGTTGACTCCTCTGCCTTATGCTCCAGGTCCAGCAGGGTATAAGCGTATTTATCACGGCTCTTATTGGTCATGTCGGAAATATTCACGCCCTGGGAAGCCAGTGTTCCGGTCACCTGGCCGATCATGTTGGGGATGTTCATGTGCAGTACGGCCACACGGCTTTCCGTCTGGCAGATTCCCATGTCGCAGGATGGATAATTCACGGAATTCCTGATATTGCCGTTCTCCAGATAATCCGTTATCTCCTTCACGGCCATCACCGCGCAGTTGTCCTCGGACTCCTGGGTGGATGCGCCCAGGTGGGGCATCAGGATTACATTCTTCATATTGGCAACCTTGGGGTTGGGGAAGTCGCTTACGTAGTAGCGGACCTTGCCCGACTCCAGTGCAGCGGCCATGTCGTCGTCATTGACCAGCGTATCCCTGGAGAAGTTGAGGATTACCACCCCGTCCTTCATCATCTCCAGTTTTTCCGAATTAATCATGCCCTTGGTGGAATCCAGCAGCGGCACATGGATGGTGATATAATCGCAGTCCTGGAAAATGGTGTCCACATTGGTGATATGCTTTACATTCCTGGACAGCCTCCATGCTGCGTTGACCGATATGTAAGGATCGTATCCATAGACTTCCATCCCCAGATGGGTGGCTGCATTGGCGACCTCTGCGCCGATTGCGCCCAGGCCCACAACGCCCAGCTTCTTCCCCTTGATCTCACATCCCGCAAATGCCTTCTTGCTCTTCTCCGTATCCTTTGTGATGTTGTCATCCTCGGCATTGGCCCTGCACCACTCGATGCCGCCCACAATATCCCTGGATGCCATCAGCATACCCGCAATCACCAGTTCCTTCACGCCGTTGGCATTGGCGCCCGGTGTGTTGAATACCACGATTCCAGCCTCTGCGCACGCATCCAGCGGGATGTTGTTCACGCCCGCGCCTGCGCGGCCCACCGCCTTCAGGTTCCCGGGGAAATCCATGTCATGCATGGACGCGCTGCGGACCAGTATGCCGTCAGCCTCAGCCACATCGGCTGTCAGCTCATAATCAGCGGGAAATAACTCAGTGCCACATTTTGCTATTGGATTTAAGCAATGGATCTTTTTCATAATTATTACTCTCCTCTTCACCGAAACTCATTACCAACACTTATACCATGCCGTGCCGGCTCCTACCTGCCATGTTTCTCCTCAAAACCAGCCATGAATGCAACCAGCTTCTCCACGCCTTCCATGGGCATTGCATTGTAAATGCTGGCGCGCATGCCGCCTACGGTCCTGTGGCCCTTCAGGTTCTCAAAGCCTGCTGCCTTGGACTCCTTTACAAACAGGGCATCCAGTTCATCATCCCCCGTAACAAAGGGAACATTCATCAGGGAGCGGTCCTTCTTCTCCACGGTCCCCTTAAACAGCCTGCTCTGATCCAGGAAATCGTACAGGATCTTAGCCTTTTTCTCATTGAATTCCTTCATGGCCTCCAGGCCGCCCCTGGCCTTCAGCCACTTGAACACCTTGCCGCACATGTAAATGCCGTAGGTCGGCGGTGTATTGTACAGGGATCCTGCGTCCACATGGGTCTTATAGCGGAGCATGGTGGGGGTTCCCGGGAATACATCCTCATCCACCAGGTCTTCCCTTATGATTACGATAACGGTTCCGGCCGGTCCCACATTCTTCTGTGCCCCGGCAAAGATCAGGCCGTACTTAGCCACGTCAACCGGTTCGGACAGGAAACAGGATGACTGGTCGGCCACCAGAAGTTTACCCTTGGTGTTGGGAAGGGTCCAGAACTTGGTTCCATAGATGGTGTTGTTCTCGCAGATGTATACATAATCGGCGTCCTCTGATACGTCCAGGTCGGAACAGTCCGGAATGTAGCTGAAGGTCTTATCCGCGCTGGAAGCAATGGCATTGGCCCTGCCGTACATCTGTCCTTCCTGATACGCCTTCTTGGCCCACTGCCCGGTCACGATGTAATCCGCCACCTTGTTCTTCATCAGGTTCATGGGCACCATGGCAAACTGCTGGGATGCGCCTCCCTGAAGGAACAGCACTTTGTAATTGTCCGGAATATGTAAGAGATCCCGCAGATCTGATTCAGCATCTTTAATGATGGCGTCATAGGCCCGAGATCGATGGCTCATCTCCATCACTGACATTCCTGTCCCCTTGTAATCCAGCATCTCTGCTGCGGCTTCCTTCAGGACGTCCTCCGGCAATACGGCCGGTCCTGCTGAGAAATTGTAAACTCTGCTCATCTTGTTCTCCTCCTTAAATGGTTGTGGCTGCTGCACATTTCCTCTTTTATATATATACACAGATGACTTCCACCTATGCAGCCCTTGGGGGAATATGTCCGGAATTCCATTCCGCGACACGCCCCGGGCCAGCATAAGAGGAAGCCGTCTGAACGTATACACCATCGTACATCCGTCCCATTACTTCCGTGCACTTTACCAAGGTAATCTGATAACGTTCCCGAAGTATTAAAGACTACTATACACTGTTTTTAATTAATTTTCAAGTCTGTATCGTCAAAAGCATCTGCGATTGGCGCTCCCGGCGATACCATTGGGAATACCTTGTCATCACAGCTGATCTGGCAGTCAATGACAACAGGCACATTAAGGGAAATGGCCTCCCTGAGGGTCGGCTCCAGTTCCTCCTTCTGTGTTACCCTGTACGCCTTTGCCCCCATGGCTTCTGCAAGCTTCACAAAATCCACGGAATCATTGAGTATGGTCTGTGAGTAGCGTTTGCCGTAGAAGAGGGTCTGCCACTGGCGCACCATGCCCAGCACATGGTTGTTCACAATCAGTTCCACCACAGGGATATTATAGCGGGTGGCCGTGGCTATCTCATTCATGTTCATGCGGAAACAGCCGTCCCCTGCAATATTGATGACCGTCTTATCCCTGCATCCCATCTTGGCTCCGATGGCAGCCCCCAGGCCGTAGCCCATGGTACCCAGGCCGCCGGAGGTAAGGAGGGTCCTTGGCTGGCGGTAATTGTAATACTGGGCGGCCCACATCTGGTGCTGTCCCACCTCAGTGACAATGACCGCATCGCCCTGGGTCACCTCATTGACCGTCTGTATGATGAACGGTCCGGTGAGCATGTTCTTGTCATAGCGCAGGGGATACATATCCTTCATGCGCTCGATATGGGCAATCCACTCGTCATGGTTAATGGGGTCAAGGCGGGCATTGAGCTTGCGCAGGATGACCTTCACGTCGCCGATGATGCTGGCATCCACCTTGATGTTCTTATTGATCTCAGCCGGGTCAATATCCAGCTGGAGTATCTTTGCGTTTTTGGCAAACTTGGATGCATTGCCGGTCACCCGGTCGCTGAACCTGGCGCCGACCACGATCAGAAGGTCTGCCTCCGTGATGCCGAAGTTGGATGTCTTGGTGCCGTGCATGCCCACCATCCCGGTATACAGCTCATCGCATCCGTCAAATGCGCCCTTGCCCATCAGGCTGTCCGCCACCGGGGCCTGGATCTTGTGGGCAAATGCCCTCAGTTCCTCAGCCGCATTGGACAGTACGGCGCCGCCGCCCACAAAGATGAACGGCTGCTTGGACTTGCGGATTATCTCGATGGCCCGCTCCATGTCCTCCTCCCGGATGGTATCGCTCTGGCGCACGATTTCCTCCGGCTCTTCCCTCTCATACTCGCAGGGAGCCGCCGTCACATCCTTAGTGATATCCACCAGCACCGGGCCGGGGCGCCCCGTCTGGGCAATGGTAAAGGCCCTGCGGATGACCGTTGCCAGACGGTTCACGTCCTTAACAATGAAATTATATTTGGTAATGGGCATGGTCACGCCCGTAATATCAATCTCCTGGAAGCTGTCCTTGCCCAAAAGGCTGTTGGTCACATTACAGGTAATAGCCACCACCGGAACAGAGTCCATGTAAGCGGTTGCAATACCCGTGACCAGGTTGGTTGCCCCGGGTCCCGAGGTCGCCAGGCACACGCCCACCTTGCCGGTGGCCCTTGCATAGCCGTCCGCCGCATGGGCAGCGCCCTGCTCATGGGATGTAAGGATATGGGTAATCTCATCCTGATGCTGGTACAATGCGTCATATATATTCAGGATGGAACCGCCCGGATAACCGAACACGGTGTCCACTCCCTGTTCCTTCAAACACTCAACTACAATCTCTGCCCCCGTCAATTTACTCATAATTACCGCACTCCTTTTCTCGTTATCTGTTCCGTGCCCTATTTAACCTGCAGCACAGCGCCCCTGTCAGCCGATGTCACAAGGGATGCGTACCTTGCCAGGTAGCCCGTTGTCACCTGAGGTGTCCTTGGCTGCCACTTTGCCTTTCTCGCAGCCATCTCTTCATCTGGAACCAGGACATTCATCTGATGGTTGTCAATATCAATGGAAATGATGTCGCCTTCCTCCACAAGGGCAATGGGTCCGCCCACAGCCGCCTCAGGAGAAGTATGGCCGATGGATGCCCCCCTGGATGCGCCTGAGAAACGTCCGTCCGTAATCAGGGCCACGGATGAGCCAAGTCCCATGCCCGCAATGGCGGAAGTGGGATTGAGCATCTCCCTCATGCCCGGGCCGCCCTTTGGTCCCTCGTAACGGATGACCACCACGTCCCCCGCCTTGATCTTGCCGCCCTTGATGGCGTCAATGGCGTCCTCCTCGCAGTCAAACACCCTTGCAGGCCCTTCATGCTTCAGCATCTCAGGGGCCACTGCGGAACGTTTCACAACCGCGGAATCCGGAGCCAGGTTGCCTCTTAGGATGGCGATACCGCCGGTCTCACTGTATGGGTCCTCCACCGGACGGATGACATCCGGGTTCTTGTTGACACAGCCCTTTATGTTCTCGCCCACGGTCTTACCCGTGACGGTCATGCAGTCCAGGTTAAGAAGGCCCTTCTTGCTGATCTCATTCATGACAGCGTAGATGCCGCCGGCTTCATTCAAATCTTCTATATAAGTAGGTCCTGCCGGCGCCAGATGGCACAGGTTCGGTGTCTTTGCACTGATTTCATTGGCAATGTCCACATTCAGCTCAACCCCTGCCTCATGGGCAATGGCCGGAAGATGGAGCATGCTGTTGGTGGAGCAGCCCAGGGCCATATCCATGGTCAGGGCGTTCATGAACGCTTCCCTGGTCATGATGTCCTTTGGACGGATATCCTGCCGGTACATCTCCATCACCTGCATCCCTGCATGCTTTGCCAGCTTGATGCGCTCGGAATATACGGCGGGAATGGTCCCGTTGCCCTTCAGCCCCATGCCCAGCACCTCTGTCAGGCAGTTCATGCTGTTGGCAGTGTACATGCCGGAACAGGAACCGCAGGTAGGACATGCCTTGTTCTCAAATTCCCTTACGTCCTCCTCCGACATATTGCCCGCGGCATATGCGCCCACAGCCTCGAACATGCTGGAAAGGCTGGTCTTGTGGCCCTTAACATGGCCTGCCAGCATGGGGCCGCCACTGACAAATACGGTGGGCACATTAATCCTGGCCGCCGCCATCAGAAGGCCGGGGACATTCTTATCGCAGTTGGGAATCATGACCAGGGCGTCAAACTGATGGGCCAGGGCCATGCACTCGGTGGAATCCGCAATCAGGTCCCTGGTCACCAGGGAATACTTCATTCCGATGTGGCCCATGGCAATGCCGTCGCACACCGCAATGGCCGGGAACACCACCGGGGTGCCGCCTGCCATGGCAACACCCAGCTTCACTGCCTCAACAATCTTATCCAGGTTCATATGGCCGGGAACAATCTCATTATAGGAACTTACAATGCCCACCATGGGCTTCTTCATCTCTTCTTCCGTCATACCAAGGGCGTTGAACAGGGACCTGTGGGGCGCCTGCTGCATACCTGTCTTCACTGCATCACTTTTCATGTTGTATCCCCTTTCACTTATCTGGTTCTATCTTATGCGTCATCCTCACCGTCTACCGGATACGCTCCGCAATCAGATCCCCCATGGCCGTGGTTCCCACCCGGGTGCATCCCTCCGACATGATATCCCCTGTCCTGTACCCGTCCGTGAGCACGGACTGCACGGCTGCCTCAATGGCGTCCGCTTCCTTATCCAGGTCAAAGGAATATCTTAAAAGCATGGCCGCCGACAGTATGGTTGCCAGCGGATTGGCAATATCCTTACCCGCAATATCCGGGGCCGATCCATGGCTTGGCTCGTAAAGGCCGAACCTGCTCTCATTCATGCTGGCGCTGGACAGCATTCCGATGGATCCGGTAATCATGCTGGCCTCATCCGAGAGGATATCGCCGAACATGTTCTCCGTAAGGATTACGTCAAACTGGCCCGGGTTCATGACCAGCTGCATAGCGCAGTTGTCAACCAACATATGGGAAAGCTCCACTTCCGGGTAATCCTTTGCAACCTCTTCCACCACCTTGCGCCATAACCGGGAGGAATCCAGCACATTGGCCTTATCCACGCTGGTTACCTTCTTCCTGCGCTTCATGGCAATGTCAAATGCCTTGACGGCAATGCGCCTGATTTCCTTTTCATTGTATGTAAGGGTGTCGGTTGCCGTCATCAGGCCGTCCACCTCTTTGGTCCACCTGTCACCAAAATAAAGGCCGCCTGTCAGCTCCCTCATGATGACCATATCAAACCCGTTGCCGATGATTTCCTTCTTAAGGGGGCAGGCCTCCGCCAGTTCCTTATAGAGGTAAGCAGGACGGATGTTGGCAAACAGCCCCAGTCCCTTGCGGATGGCCAGAAGACCTGCCTCGGGCCTCAGATCAGGCGCCACGTCATACCATCTGGAGTTGCCCACATCGCCACCCACCGCGCCTAACAGCACCGCGTCGCTCTTTCTTGCCGTCTCCAGGGCCTCCTCTGTCAGCGGGACCCCATAGGCATCGATGGAACAGCCGCCCATCAGGATCTCTGTATAGTCAAAGGTGTGTCCGTAGACCGCTCCCACCTTATCCATGACCTTTTTTGCTTCCCTTACAATCTCCGGTCCGATTCCGTCACCTGGAATCACAGTAACATTATAATCCATCTTGCATATCTCCCCTGTCTTCTATTCTCTCTGGTTATGGTTATCCAGAATAATACGATTTCTTACAATCATATATCATTTAAAGTCTTATTTCAACCTTTCACGATTATTTTCCCCATAGTCAAATATACAAGTTTGGAATTATTGACATGAACAAAAGTTATGGCTCCCCCTCTTTTTCCTCTAACTGATACAGGATTTCCCAGTACCTGTCCTGCATTTCCTGGTACTTTTCCAGAAGCGGGCCTGTCTTTTCCCGGACCGAATCCATGATCTCATCATAGCGTTCCACCAGCAGTCCCACAATCCCGCTGTCCAACAGTCCCTGCTCCGCCATGCCGGTCAGGACGCCCAGGGTCCTGTTCTTGGAATAAGCCCCTTTGTAACTCCTGGTGCCTGTAAGGGCGCTGACAATATCTGCAATGGCCACGATCCTCTGCGGCACATTCAGGTCCGCTGCCCGGAGTCCCCTGGGGTAACCGGATCCATCCAGCTTCTCATGGTGGCGCAATGCGATGTTCTTCACCGCGTCCGAAACACTGTCCCCCAGGATATACTCTGTCAGGTTCACATGGTTCCTCATCACGTTCATGGCCTGGGGGCTCAGCTTCCCAGGGTATTCCAGGATTTCAACCGGTATGCCGATTTTCCCCAGGTCGTGCAGCATGGCCCCGCACATGACGTCATTTACCGCATGCTTCTGTCCGCACAGCAGGATGGCCAGCTCGGAACTGATGACCGAGGTGGTTATGGTATGGGTAACCGTGTGGGGGCTTCTGAAATCAATGGCGTATATCAGCATCTGGAGGATGGACTCCTTCTCCTCCTCTGTAAACGGGACTGTTTCCATTATCCGGTCAAACTGGGGGGAAATCCCTATGTAATCGCAGGAAGGCGGGACCAGGGGCATATCCAGCAGCAGGTCGATGATCTCTGAGGAGAACTTCCTGTCCCTCTCCCGCTCCAGGTAAGTGAGGAAGGGTTCCCTGCCCATGCGGTTCTTAGGATTCTCAAAGTAAATATCCAGGCGGTCCGCCAGCTGCAGCATCTGGGCCGCCTTCTTAACCGGTTCAGACACATCGTCCATGTTCTCCAGCTGTTTCCAGGAAGAGTGGTGGAACAGGACCACCTTGGACAGTTCCTTAAACAGTGAAAAATAATTCAGGAACAGATAGCCGTAAATGGAATGGTTCCAGACATGTTTTGTCTCAAACTCCACCATATGGTCAATTTCGTCTGTCTTGTACGCCCCGATGTCGTGGAGCACGGCCAGGGTGAGGAGGTTCCTCATCTGTACAGGGGTATATCCCCCCTCCGCCTTCATCATCTGGAACATGATATTGGCAACCCGCTCCCCATGGCCCATGAGCCTGGGATCTACCAGATTGAACGCGCGCTTGGCAATACTTATAATGTCCTTGTTGCTTACCGGAAGAATGTAATCGTACATGGACTTCCCTCTTTCCGGCTGTACCAGAACCCGGTTGCTGGCAGCCTGTTTTTTCATTTCCCTCCCTGTATTCTTACATAAAAGCAGGTATAAATCAACTAATATCGGAAAATATGACCAGTTTCCCCCATATGGAAAATGCTGCAGAAGATGGAATCCATCCCTGCAGCATCCTGTCTGTCGCATATTCATTCATAAGGCCTGTCCTTACCGTGTCCTGAATGCCCCGGCGCCGCCGGCCCATCCTGGCCCTGTCTTCACCAGCCCGGCGCTACTGGATTATCTTAGCCCCGTCCTCACCAACCCAGTAATTGTCCGGCGTCATGCAGTTGACCTGCATATCCCCGTTCTCAGAACAGTAATACTCCTTGCCCTCCCACTGGATCCAGCCGGTCTGCATATAGCCCTGGGCATCAAAGAAATACCACTTGTCCCCAACCTGCTTCCAGGCATTGGCGGGATAGGTCCCGTCGCCGTTATCATACCACCATCTGCCGTTTTCCGGTGACTGGGCCCAGGCGCCGCTTCCTCCGGTGGGGTTATCCCTGAACTCCGCCGCCTTGTCCCCGGTTATATAGACACTGGCGGATTCAACCCATTCCCCTCTTTCACCATCCTCAAACCGGCTTACCGGGCGTACCTTTACGGTATAGGAGGTATCCCCCTTCGTCATCCGGTCGCGGCAGTTGCAGCTGTTGGTGTCCACCACCATGGAGGAACCCACGGCCTTGTCATCCCGGTAAATCCTCACTTCATAGCTTCCCGCAGCGCTGATGGCGTCCCAGGAGGCGATGCCGTTATCTGAAAGCTTCAGGTTCTCCACATCGCGGATTGCGGTCTGAAGGGACGGAAGCTCCACATCCATAAGCAGGGTGGAACTGGAATCCTGGCGGGTGGCCTTGATGAACGTGGCTCCCCCTTTTAAGGTAATCTTGTCCTTTGGAAGGGACTGGAAATAATAATCATCCTCCGCGGTCAGTGTGATCTGGATCCTGGGCACCGAATCATCCCGCCACTCAAAATCGTCATTCAATATGTCATATCCGTCCACGGAATACTTGTTGCTGTTGCTCTCAATCTCGATTTCCTCCTGGCCGAAATCCGTCTCCGGCTGGATGTTGGCTTTAATGGTCAGGGAGATGGACTTAATCGCCTTACGGCTGGCAGCATAGGACGGCACGGCCATGGATGCGGCCATCACGCCTGCCAGCAGTCCAAGGACCACCCTTTTCTTCATACGAAACATGATACTCCTCCTTTACAAACTCAGTCATACCCTTACTTTATCCAGATTCACATGGTATGTCAATAAAGATTTCCTTACAATTCCCATATGGTAAAAAGCCCTACTGCACCTCCCTGATAAGGCAATACTGCTTTAATGGGAAATGCTTCTGGACCACGCCAAAGACCTTGAACCCAAAATGCTCATAAAGGGGCACATTGTCCGGGTTATGGGTTTCCAGGGATATCATCAGGCCGTGGTTTTTGGCATACCGGATCACCTCCTCAAGAAGCATGGCCCCCAGCCCGTGGTGCTGCATGCTGGGGCGCACCGCCAGATAGATGATATGCAGCCGGTTCTCCTGGTGCAGCTGGGCCGTCCACCTGGAATTCAGGTAATCCCTTCCCTGCACGAAATTCCACAGCGTCTTAAGGCTTGGGTCCTCCTTGATCAGGTACTCGTCCGTGCGGATACGCGCCCATGCCTCCGTGAGATAATATGTAAACGGATTATACGGTTCCGATTCATCCGAAACCACCAGCAGGGCATTCATATCCGGGCTGTCCGAATAGATCTCACATGTTTCAAAGAATTCCGTCAGGTCACATTCGAACAGCTCCGGCATCAGCCGTGTCCTTGTCTCCTGGTCCGGTATCAGCCTGCAGTACAGCGGGTCGCTTAAAAAGCATTGTGTCAGCAATTCCTCCAGTTTAGGGAAATCTTCCTTCCCAACCCTGTAAAGCTTCTGGCTTTCCATAATAAAATCCTACCTCTTTTCCTCTCTTCGTATCATCCGGCCTGTCATGCCAAATCCATACAGCCTATAAGCGCCTGGGCCATTTTTTCCACACAGGCCGTCATATATTTAATATCATCCCTGTAGCACAGCGCCTGCCGCCCCGCCACCTGCTTGAGGGTCTGCATTTCCCCCTCAAGGTCCGGCGCTCCTTCGCAGCTTTTTGCCTTAAGCCCTGTGACAAGTCCAAACAGGTTCTCATGGTGGACAATCCTGCCAGCCCCCCATTTCAGCCGGCCGGCGGGCTGGTCCAGCACATATTCCGTAAAATAGCAGAACACCTCCCTGTCAAACAGGAACGCGTACCTGTTATTATCAATCCCATACACCGCTTCCAGCGCTCCCCGCACATCCCCTGTCCCAAGACAGTCCATTGCCCTTGAGACAGCCTTCAGGTTGTTCTGGACCGCTTCCTGGGGGAACAGCACCTCATCATGCCAGTTCAGGCGGACAAAATAGTCCTGTTCCTTCCTGAACGCCCCCAAAAGCGCCCTGTTAAGTTCCCGGCAGGAGGCGGCAAGGCGCCCGGCTTCCTCCTCCCTGCCGGACCTGAGCATTTCCCTGTAACAGCGGTTCTTATCCTTAATGATATCATACAGTCTCCCGCCAAGTGCGGCGGCCCGGTCAATGGCGGCAAAGAGTGTCTTCCGGTCCGCGCCTGTCCTTTCGCACGTTCCAGGGTCCACGCTCTCCTTAACCGCTTCAAACAGGCGTCTGAAATCCAGAGGGACCACCGCCGTCCGGTCCAGGGCAAGGACCAGCCTCCCATACAGTTCATGGTGGAACCGGTACACGGGTTCCTGGTAAAAGTTCTCATTGTCATACTGGGAATGATAATGGGTTTCCATGAATTCCCCTGCGCTGAAATCATTGACCATGGAAGGGATTCCCGCAATGGCCATGGAAAAATCGTCGGACCAGGTCTGGATCGGATACACCACCTCCACCCCGTCCGGGTAGGCCTGCCCGTCCGCCTTTATCCCGCAGAGGAACTCCTCCAGGAAATCCACGTATTCATAGGTGCAGCGCACCCCATCCTTCCTACCGTGGGCATGGGCCGGCAGTTCAAAGTTCAAATCCGCGATTACCTGGCCCTGCCAGCCGGGACAGGCCGTAAACACCTGCTCATAAGCCCCGGTGGACCAGTCATACTTGGATCCGGCCACGCCCCACTCTTCCGCGGCCATGGCACAGAAAACCAATGTCTTCCCCGGCCTGTAGCCGATGGCAAGGATGGCCCTTGCAATCCCAAGCATCATGGCCACGGCCGCGTTATCGTCCTGGAACCCGCTGAAGTAGGAGTCATAATGGGCGGACAGAAGTATCTTCCCATCTTCCTCCTGGCCGGGTATGCATCCCACGATATTATAATCCCCGCACCCACGTGTTACCGTGGAGCACGCATCGAACATCACCCGGGCTTCATTATCAATCATGGAGGCCCGGATGATATCCGCATCTGCCCTGGAGATGGAAAATGCAGCCGCATCCTCAGGCCCCGCGATGTCCTGGGCATTGAGGGCCGTGTCATGGATTTCCCCATACCCCTGTTCCTGGACCGCCACCAGGGCCGCAGCCCCCTTAATATGGGCCTGGTACACGGGGAAATTAATCCACCACCCGTCCCGCTGGTTGATATCTATCAGCACCAGCTTCCCTTCCACATCCACGTTCCGGTAGGACTCCGCCGTTCCCTTACCCAGATAGACCATGGAAAATGCCTCAAAACCATGGGTATGGAAATCAGTCTGGTAGGCCCCCAGCTGAAACTCATGCTCCTGCCCCTGTCCGTCCGTGAAACGCATCACGGCCTTCTCAAATTCCCAGCCGTCCACCCGGATCCTGTCCTTATGCACATCACGCAGTCCCAGGGCCTGCATTTCCCGTAAAAGCATTTCCCCGGTTTCCCACTCCGCCCTGGAACCCGCGGTCCGGTAGCCCAGCACGGCATTGGTCTTAAATGCCTCCATCCGTCTGGCCAGCCCATAGGAATAATCCGTGTCCACGGCCAGGGCCAGGGCTTCTTCCCATTCCTCCAATGTCCTCACGTTCCATCACCTCTAAGTCAAATCATGAACATACTGCGGGGCAGACCTGATATCCTTCCTCCTCCAGGGCCTTGAGGGCCTGGTCAAATTGAGCGCCTTTGGTCAGGACATAATCCGTGTTGTAGGTTGACACCACAAAAATGCCGATTTCCTGCCTGGCAAGTATGTCCGATATCCTGGCAAGTATGCCAATCAGGGAGAAATCCAGTTCCCCCTGAATCCGGAACGCCTTAAAGCCATCCTCCCTGGAAACCGTAGTCTGGGGAACGTCCCCTGTCCTGCATACCAGCGACAGCTCCTCATCTGTCTTCCCGATGAAATAAAAATCCCGGTCCAGGTTTACCTGGGATAAATCCTCAACCTTGCACACTGAAAAATCCCCGTCAATCACTTTTAATTCCATTTATGATCCTCTCCATTCCATATGTCTGATTCCCGGCACGGTGCTTCTTCCCATCACGCGTCCAGGGCACCCCCCGGCAGTTCCATCTCATCCCGCATTCCCACGAACCCGTACTTTTCATACAACGGCCTGCCCATACTGGTGGCTTCCAGCGTAATGAATGGGATACCGGCCCGCCTGGCCTCCTTCACTAACAGGTCCAGCGTATGATACGCAATCCCCTGCCTCCGGTAATCCGGGTGGGTATACATGTTCATGATGTACGCCTTCCAGCCCGTAGGATTATGACAGGTGGGCATGACCCGGTAGAAGCTGACACCTCCCGCCCCTGCAAACCGGTCCCCGTCAAAGACCAGATAGGCGGTGTGGGTGCCGTCCCTAAGGGCCTGCGCATAATAGTCATACGATTCCTGCCTGACCTTTGACATATCAACTGTCTCATCCAGATGGTTGGCCGCCCTCAGCACCTGGATCCTCGTCTCAGTCAGCATGTCCAGGTCCCGGATGCCTGCCTTTCTATATAATAGGTCCATTGATGATTCCCTCCTGTGCGCCCGATATTGTCATCCCCTATTATACCTGATAGCCGGACGAATGCATAGTATTGGCTGCATCTTACAGGACAAAAAAACACCCAGCCGCCTGCGCGCTGGATGAAATCATCGTATCCTCCTATGTTTCCCACCTTTATAATACCACAAAAACAGCCGATATACAAGACTTGTAATGACATCGCGGCAGCCGTATAATGAGTTTCCACTATAAGGAGGAGGCGTATATGCAAGAGAACAGAACCATCTACGAAATACTGCTTCAGGAAAAGGAGAAGCAGGAACTGGCGGACCTTGTTTCATTCAATCAGAAGACGGAATCCTTCGGACTGTCCCTGTCGCAAAAAGAGGCCCGCGAACTGGCTGCATGCAGGAACGAAAGCCTTAGGAAATGGCGGCGCGTGGAATTTGGGAAGAGCATCCTCACTTCCCTCATCTGGACCTTCTGCGATTCCCCATATCTGAATCAGGACAACTATGCCGAAACGCTCCAACAGCTTCAGGATATCTTCTATGAATTTAAAAATGAGACCTCGGACCGGATGACGGACCAGGAACTCCTGAATTTCATGCGGGAGCAGTTTGACGGCGTGTGCTTTGGCGATGCCAGCTACCTGGAGGAAACATGCCTTAGCCGTCTGGCCGCCGGGATAAGGGCCGGATACACCGGCTTCCATGGCACGGACGGACGCGGTTCCTATCATGGCTTCAACCAGGAAACGCGCTGGGATGCAGACTTATATATGGAAGCGCTGAAAGACCTGTGCTGGCGGTAACCCAGGGAATCATTGCATTTCCCACGACCTGACAAAAAGGAGGAATACAATTGAATTATCAGATTGAACAGCTTCTGCCCCTGGCCGCCGAACTGGCTGACCGCTACACGTCTAAGGAAAGCAGTTCCGTGACCTACGAAACAGCAGGCGCCCTGATGGAAGCCGTGCTGTACTGCATGAAAGAATGCGGGAACGAGGGAAATGCAGTCATAAGCCCGGGCCATATGCCCGGGGCACGGGAGATTTACCGGCGGGGCGCCGGACTGGTCATGGAAAAAGCCCGCAAGTCCAGGGTTCTCTATGATGCCATCATCCGGGATTTTGAGGACTATGGGTGTATGAATTACCGGGACACCATCCAAAAAGGCATGCCGGAATTCTTCCTGCATTATGACCCGGTCTTTGCTCCTGGCAGACATATACTGAGCCTGGACTATCCCCTGCTGTGCGGCAATCCTCCCTTATGCGGGGTTGACCTGATCTTCGGGTACCTGAAGGGGATATGGACCGAGATGCAGTTCCTGAACCGCTTCCATCCCGATGCGGTCCGCCGGATCCTCAGCCAGATATCGCCGGAATATAAGGAGCTGTACCTGGATAACCTGTGCAGCCCCGTGCTTCTCCATGTGGTGGGATGCGTGCTTTCCAAACAGGCCCCGGATGACCCGGTGCCGGTACAGCCCCACCCTGGCAGGATCCGCGCAAGGTTCAGCCGTGCGGGCATGGACGGAATCACTGCCTGTGTCACCTCTGCAATCCACGAGGCTGCCGGGTATGGGACTGCGGGACATATGGCCGCGGACCGGCCGCCCTCCGCCTATTTTGAAAAAGCCGCCCCGGGCTACGCTGCCCGGATAAAAAACGGAATTGACAACAATTGCCTGGACACGGTATTTTTCATGGACATGCCTTCCTCCGTTCCAGAAGCTCCGTAAATGTCCCGATTGAGGTATTCGCCACCAGCTCCAAGGGAAAATCCACCTCCCGAAGCACCTCTGCCGCCTGGTCAAATACGCCAACAGCCCCGGCGTAATGGGCATCCGTGCCAAGGGTGACATGAACCTCATACTGTCTGCACAGCTCCAGCATGGCCTTCATGTTCTCCCTGGTATTCAGGCGGTAAAATGCAGTTTTTACAGATGAATTGTTGATTTCCAGCAGGACCTTCTGCTCCTTTGCTTTTTTCACCAGGCGTTCAAAGTCCACCGGGATATAACCGTCCTCCGGGTGACCGATGATATTGACATAAGGGTTTTCCATTGCCTTTAGATAAGCCTGGGTATTCTCCTCCATGGTCCCGGCATTGGTACAGGCCGTATGGAAACTGGCAATGCATATATCCTGACGTTTCAGGATATCCTCATCCAGATCCACATTCCCCTCAAAGTCCAGTATGTTAAGCTCCACTCCATAAAGCATGCGTACCCCATGCATTTCCTTTGGAAGCACATGATAGTTCATAAAATGCAGCCTGTCGCTGGAGTCGGCCAGGGCAGGCCCATGGTCCGTGATTGCCAGCAGTAAAAGCCCCCTGTCCCCGGCGGCCTTTGCCATTTCCGCTACCGTGGAATAGGCGTGGGCGCTGGCAATGGTATGCGTATGTGTATCTAAAACAAATCCCATTTCCTTACCTCCTAAAATAAAACCGCACCCTTACGTCCCTAAAACGTCAGGGTGCCCAGGATACGGCCATTGGCAAAGGTTTCGCTTCTGCACATCCTGACCATCCCATCTTCCATCCTGTAAACATTAAAACCATACTTTTCCTGGAAACGCACCTGTCCCCCGCCCATGTCATCCCCGCAAAAGGACAGGCTGTCCGCTACATGGCAGGGACGCCCCGCCGCCTGGCCCGCATGATGATGGTGGGTGTGGCCGCAGAGGATCAAGCAGACCCCGCTGTTCCCAATCAGCGACAACAGCTTCCCGCTTTCAGGCAGGGGCGGGATCTGTCCCTGTTCAGGCAGCAGATGATGATGGGTCACCAGTATGGACGGATTCCTACCCACTGCATCCAAAGCCCGCTCAAGCCACGCCGCCTGCCTGTCATCCATACGGCCGTCCGGCACTCCCTGGACCGAGGTGTCAAAGACAATCACGGCCGTGCCGCCCACCCAGCGGATTGTATTGTATGAGGCAGAACCCATTTCCTCCAGCCAGCCTTCCCGGAAACTCCTTTTATTATCGTGGTTCCCCAGTGTCACCACCAGGGGGATATCCCCTACCCTCTCCCGTATATGATGTTTCAGGCACCGGTAATCCTGCGCCGTCCCATCCTCAGTCAAATCCCCGGTGATGACCACAAGGTCGATTGTTTTCCAGTCCCTGGCCGCCCTGTCCAGACAGTCATCCAAAAAAACCAGGGGATTCTGCATGGCGGACAGCATGGCCTGATATCCGTCCGGCCCGGCCAACCGGCCTCCACTTTCATGTTGCTTATCTTCACCGTCCGCCCGGCCCCGGTCCGCCTCTTTCCGGCGGCCCAATTCCCTCCGGTAATGGATGTCCGACAGATGTAAAATGTACATTTCCTATAACCTTCCTTTTATTTCAGCTTCTTGCGGATAAATCCGGCCAGGCTGTCAATGGCAAACACTGCCACAACCACGCCTATAAGTATGACACTCACCTTATCCCAGTTCCTGGCCTGGATGGCAAATACCAGCGGCGCCCCAATGCCTCCCGCCCCCACCAGTCCCAGGGTGGAAGCGCTTCTCACCGCAATCTCAAAATGGTTCAGGGAAAGGGAGCTGTATATGGGCATCAGCTGCGGTATCCTTGCAAAGAACATGGTCTGCCAGAACCCGGCGCCCACAGCGGTCATGGCTTCCACCGGACTTTCCTCCATGGCCTCCATCTCCTCCGTGTACAGCTTGCCCAGCATCCCGATCTGATGGACGCCAATGGCCAGCACGCCTGCAAACGGCCCCGGTCCCACCATCTTCACAAAGATGATGGCATAGACCAGTTCAGGAAATGCCCTCAGCACATTGCAGACAGACTTTCCCGCCTTGGATACCCACGGGCAGGAGCGCCATAAATTGGCAGAACTTAAAAGCGTGATAGGCAGGGCCAGGACCGTTGCGATGGCCGTGCCTAAAAAGGCAATTCCCAGTGTCAGCAGCAGAAGGCTTAATAAATCCTCCCCGCTTCCGTCATAAACATATGCCCAGGCCGGTCTTGCCAGCCCCCGGAACACATCCCCTGCCATGGAAGGGGAGAAATACGCCAGGCCCGAATAATCAATGCCAGCCGCAGAATAAACCAGGACTGCCAGCACCACCGCGGCAATCATCCACTGTTTCCTTGTCCTCTTATCTGTCATCATGCCAGCCTCCTTCTGATTGCTTCACTGAGGCCGTCCACTGCCGCCACCACCACAAGGATCAGGAGAATGATGATGGACACCCGGTCATACTGGAGCAGGGCCAGGGATGAATTGAGGATGATCCCGATTCCTCCGGCCCCCACATAGCCCAGCACCGCGGAGGCCCGCACATTCACTTCCAGGGCATAAAAGGTATAGCCCGCCACCTGGCTCATGATCTGGGGCGCCACGGACCAGAACGCAACCTGCACCTTATTGGCGCCCACGGACACCGCCGCCTCAACAGGCCCCTCGTCAATGGCTTCAATGGCCTCATACACCAGCTGTGACACCAGGCCGAAGGTGAACACGGCAATGGTCATGACACCGGTAAATTCCCCGATTCCCACAATGGCAACCATCAGCGCCGCCAGCAGCAGGTTGGGTATGGTGCGCACGATATCCAGGAAAAACCGGATGGCTGAGGTGACCACGCGGTTTCCTGTCACCACCGTGGTTCCCAGGAATGCCACCGGCACCGCAAACAGCACCCCAAGGGCTGTCCCCACCACCGACATCTGAAGGGTGGAAATCATAGGGCCTATAAGTCTGGGAATATATGTAAAATCCGGTCTCAGGAAACGCGACAGGAATCCCGACATCTGCTCCAGGTTCCCAAACACGTCCAGGATATCCGCTTCCGTAACAGCCGCGCTTGCAGCAACGCACAGACCGATGACAAGCGCGATGAACAGATGCTTATACCAGTTAAAATGAATGGTATCTTTAAGCTTCATCGCCAGCCCCTTCCTTTTCTTTTCCGATATCCCTGCCGTAAATCCGTTTCAGTTCCCCTGCCGTCAGCTCCTCCGGCGTCCCGTCGAAAATCACCCGTCCGCCCTGAAAGCCCAGTATCCTCCCTGCAAACTCCTTTGCCAGTTCCACGGAGTGGATGTTGATGATGACCGTCTTTTCCATATTCCGGTTAATCTGCCTCAGGTCTTCCAGGATCTTCCTGGTGGTCACCGGGTCCAGGGATGCCACCGGCTCGTCGGCAAGGATGATATCCGCCTGCTGGACCAGGGTCCTGGCAATGGATACCCGCTGCTGCTGTCCGCCGGAAAGCTCATCGCTTCTGGAGTGGAGCTTGTCCAACAGCCCCACCTTTTCCAAAGCCTCGCTGGCCAGCCGATAATCTTCCTTGGAAAATATCCCCAGGATGCTTTTCCAGGTGGGGTAATATCCCAGGCGGCCTGAAAGGACATTCTTCTGCACCGTACTCCGTTTGACCAGGTTAAATGTCTGGGATATCATTCCGATATGGCGGCGGATGACCCTGAGCTGCTTCTTACCGGCACCGGTCACCGAAACACCGTTAATGCGGATATCCCCTTCCGTGATATCGTGGAGACGGTTGATGGCCCGCAAGAAGGTGCTCTTACCTGCACCGCTGAGGCCGATGACAGCCACAAACTCGCCGTCCCCAATGGTTAAGTCCACCTGGTCCAATCCCTTTACCCCATTGCCGTAAGTCTTGGATACATGCTCAAATGTAATCATGACGCGTCCCTTTCCAGCCAATCCTACTCAGCTGCCTTTGCCGTATAGTCCTTTACCGTATCGTAAACGGAATCATCCGCTTCCTCATACCCCTTGTGGTTCCACAAAGACATGGCCTCCTGGCCCGCCTCATCATCCTTCATGTTCAGGAACACTTCCTTGACCTTTGCCTTTAACTCCGGTTCCATCCCTGTCCGGACCGCAATGGCGTCATTGGGAATGTCCCCCTCCGTGAGGTAGAGCACCCTCAGGTCCTTAAGCAGGTCCTGGTCTGAGAACTTGGACGCAAACACGTTCCTGGCTCCCTCAAATACAAAACATGCATCCTGCTGTCCGCTTAACACGGCCGTCATCTCGCTTGGGATATCGTTGACCGTGGTCAGGGTGCAGTCCTTGGCCGGATCCATACCCAGGTCCTTCATCTCCGCAACCGGATAGATATAGCCGCTGGCTGAATTAGGGCTTAATGTGGCAATCCTTTTACCCTTTAAATCCTCCAGCGTCTGAAGGTCGCTGTCTGCCCTGACAAGCACCTCACCCTTAAATGTGCCGCTGAGCTTCCCCTCCTCAGGAAGACCTGTCTCATGGTTGTAAGCGCCAAGCTGTGAAGTGAGGATTGCCTCTGCCGCCTTCTGGTCCCTTGCCTGCACATATGCGGCAGGAGGCATGATCCCGATATCCACTTTTCCCGAAGCCATGGCTTCCACAATGGTGGAGTAATCCGTTGCCAGCGTCACATTTACCTTACATCCCAGTTTCCCGGACAGGTATTGTGCGAATGGCTTTGCCTTCGCCTCCATGGAACCGTCGTTATTCGTTGGCACGAACTGGACGTTCAGCTCCTTTGCGTCTGCCGACGCCTCCTTTTTACCACATCCCGCCAATGCCAGCAGGCTTAACCCCAGTGCTGCCATACAGACCACAACCTTCTTTTTCATGTCCCTGTTTCTCCTTTCGATGATACCGCTGTTTTCTTTGTCTGTTTCAATGTAGTTCACAGCAAGTATACCAGACTGTCTCAGGAACGCAAAATGACCTATGTCACATTTTGTACAATGTTTACCTGCATTTTACCCCAATTTTCCAAAAAACGCCTTCCCGCTCTTGCGGCAGGCCCCGGCGTTGACTATAATGGGGGAAGCAGGACATGAAACGAAAGGGGGAGGACAGACATGAAACGGGACCACGATGAGAAAAAACTGCATTCCTATATCCGGGACAACCATCTTGAGACATATATGTCTGCCGATATTTTCTCCATCTCGGAGCTGCTCCTGTTTGACAAGAACGAATACCTGGTGGAAGCCGGATACCCGGCCGACTACCTGTGCTTCCTTGTGAACGGCGAGGTCATCATTTCCGCCTGCTCCACCAATGATAAGAGCACCTGTATCAGCTACTGCCACCAGTTCACCATTATCGGCGAGGCAGCATCCCTCTGGCAGATGGCGCCCTGCCGCAGCGTAAGGGCCATGACCCGTTGCACCTGCATCGGCATCAACCTGACAAAGTACCGTCAGCTTCTGCTCAATGACCTGCTGTTCCTCCAGAATATATGCCAGATCCTCACCTGCAAGCTGAACACGGAAAATGAACTTTCCCAGACCCTGTCCGACCCACTGGAGGTACGGCTCTCCCGCTTTATCCTGGAATACTCCATCGGCCAGATGTTCACCTTCCAGCTGACCAACTGTGCGGATATCCTCAACACCAGCTACCGCCATCTCTTACGGATGTTAAAATGCTTCTGCGCCATGGGGATCTTAAAGAAGGCCAGGAACTGCTATGTCATCATGGACGGGACTCGGCTGGGGGAGATTGCGAACGGGACACTGGTCATAGGTAATCCCCAGCCTTAAAAGGCGGGAATGGGGATTCAAATACGCCCTGACATAAAAAAGGCCTCCGGCGCGCCGCCCTGTCCGGGCGGTCTGCGTGGGAAGACCTTTTATTTCATCTGTCATGCGGGATACCTGGATACGGTTCCCCTATCAACATCTTATGATGCCTCATCTACCCAGATCGGGCTGGTCCAGGCCATGTGCCCGTCTTCCTGGACAACCCTTACGTAATAGTAGTCATCCTTCTTCCATTCCACATCCCTGTATGAGAAGTCACAGCGCCCGTCCCTGGTTTCCCGTTCCGTCAGCACCTGGTTGTCCTTTATAAGCTGTACCCGGCCCTTTCCCGTTCCAAGGGCGCTGACATCCAGAAGGACAGGCTCATCCGCGGGCACGGAAATTTCCTGGCCCATGTGGGCGGTCCCTATCTTGAGGGAAGCAAGGATCCTGGCCCCTGTGGTGGCATAGGTGAAACGGTCATACATGGCGTCATAAATGCTTTCCCTGGTAAACTCCCTGGCAAACACCGCGAAAATCCCGCCTTCAATCCCATGCTCCATCTGATGGGAATCACTTCCTGCCGTAAAGCCGATGCGGTATTTCCTTGCCAGCGCATCCTGCACCCCGTGGCCTTCCAGCTTGCCTATGTTCTTCGTATAGACGGAAGTGCTTTCAAAGTCCTCAAAATTGGCGTGGCGGGAAAATATCTCCACCAGGCGCTGAATCCCAGGGTCATGGAAATCCCAGTCCGTGGCAGCGCTGACCAGCCCCCACAAGGCCGCCGGATGGTGCGGGAATGCCATGGCGTCATACTGCTTCAGGCTTTCAAACAGCTGGAGCGGTGTCATTCCCTCTATGTCGCCGGAACGGAAAATATCTCCCTCATCCCCGCGGTAATAGATATTCTTATGTCCGTAATCATACTTATATTCGTTTGGCGTCCACTCATAGGCCAGCAGGCATGACAGCTCCCCGTCCGTGTTCATCAGACGGTTGGTCGTCCTCATCCACTCCCACTCGGACTGGGATATCCAGTCAGGATAGCAGTCATGGTCTGTCAGGGCCGTGAAATCCAGGCCCGCCCTGGCCTTTGCGTAGTGGTAATACTGGTCGATTTCCCCAACCCCATCCGAAATCCCGCTCTGTCCATGGATATCCCCGAACAACAGCTTCATGCCGCCGTACCCGTTCTTCTCCATCCAGGCCTCCATCTCCTCCTCCGTCCTGGCCGGGAATTCCTTGTTCCCCAAAATGGGCTGTACAAAATGGTCGATGGATTGTTCCACTTCCCGGTCAAAATGCGGCCCTGCCTCATCCACGTTCATGACATGGTACACAATGCTTGCATTGCGGTCCATGTGTCCGTTTTTATATGCAAACTGCCACAGGAGATGGATGTTGTCATCCTCGTCCACCATAACAGCCGGGTGGACCGCGCAGTGGCTGTCATCATAGGACATGACCACGGGTTCCGACCACTCCTGCCCCTTTAAACGGTACCGTACATTAATATTATATTTTCCCCATGTATAGGCAAATACACACGTGCCCTTGCGGTTGGATGCCGCAGAGATATCATGATACCAGTTCTTGTTGGAGGAAAGGGCCTTCGCCTCCCCTGCCGTCACCATTCCATCCTCCGCCCCCACATCTGCGGTGCAGTATGAAAACCCAGCCAGGTCCCCATATTCATACCAGCACACGGCCGCGCCCTGGGCCTGGGCGGATACCACCGGGCGGGAAGCCCACTGTCCGCCTGTATTGACGCGTGTTTCCCCGCTCCAGCCCGCCTCTGTCCTGACCCTTACAAGGACATCATAGCGGTTCCCGTCAAAGGAATCGTATGCTATGTACAGGTTGCCGTCGCCGCCCCGGCAGCCCGTGGGCCGGTAGGCTTTCCCTGCCAGGGACACCACCTCCTTTGATGAAATGCCGTCCTCATCAACCCAGCACAGGACGCAGCCGCTGTATCCCTTCCCCTGTTCATTGAATACAAGGGCCAGGCGCCCGTCCGCTTCAAAAAGGAACGGATAAAACAATGCCTCACCCCGGGCCGCAGTCATGATTGGGCTGTAGCTTCCCTGCTTATGATACCTTAACAGGATCTTCCATTCCCCGTCCTCACACTCCGACCATGCGTACCAGACAGTATCTCCCGCCGCACAGACAACGGGCCTGAGGGCCTCCCCCTCTCCCGACAGCCTGGTCTTTCCCCTGACCGCGCCGTCCTCCAGATACCCGGCGTAGACGGCATCGTGCCTGTTCTTAAACTCCTGCCAGCAGACATGGCACTTCCCATCCCTTCCCATGGCAATCCCGGGATACTGGCTGCTGCCCTTTTTTATATCCGTCAGTTCAAAGCTTCTATTTTTTGTCCAACCGCCCATATCTGTCTCCGTTTCATGCATTTAAGCTGCTATATTCCTTCATGGCCCTTTCCTTCAGGGACCTGGTGTGCAGATTTTCCTCATCCTCATATTCCGGGAACACCCTGTCCCCGTCCGTGTAGAAATACATGGTATCCCTGCCCATCTCCTTCCCGCGTCTGGTGTGCTTATCCAGCGCGTAATCCGGTACGTCAATCACGTGCCCCCTGTCAAATCTGAGCATCTGGAGGTTCTGGTAATAGCTGCTGGAACGCTCCTTGGGACATCTGCACAGATAGCGGATGGCCTGGATAAAGGGCAGCTGCCTGTCCCCATTGTCACGCTCAAACAGGTCCTTTGCCTGATAATATGAATACACGATATTCACGGCCTGCAGGTCCCCGAAGCCGATGTCCTCCATGGCAATCATGATAAGCCTCCTCCACATCACATGCTCCAGCTCCCTGCTGGTCAGATACAGCTCATAAGCAGCATCCACCGCGTCCTCCTCCAGTCCTCTCCTGACCGCCTTCTGAAGCATGGATATTATCTCATCCGCAGTAAGGCCGTTTACGGTTTTGGCATTTTCCCATGGGTTTACAGCATTTGTTTTTGGCATAATAATCAGTCTCCTTCTCATTCATCTCATTCTCATTCATCTCAATTTATCCCTTCAGCGCTCCGGCGCTGATTCCTTTTTCCACCTTCTCCTGTGCAAACAGGTAAAACAGCACGGTAGGTATGATGCACATCAGGACAGCCGCAAAGATAACGGAATAATAGGTCCCGAAATCACCTTTGAAATTCAGCAGGGCCACTGAAATGGTCCTGTTCTGTTTCTTGGATATAAGCACATTCGCCAGCGCCAGTTCGTTGTATACGGAAAGGAAGGCCACAATGGCACAGGTGGCAATGCTGGGCTTTGCAATGGGCACGATTATCCGGAAAACCGTCTGAAGCAGCCCGCATCCGTCAATGGCAGCGGATTCATCCAGTTCCCTGCTTATCTCCGAGAATGCGCCTGTCATGATAAAAAACGTCATGGGCATATTGATGCCCGCATAAAGCAGGACCAGCACCAGTAGGTTGTCCTGCCCGTGTATCAGGTTCACGCCCTGTACGATGGGCACAATGGCGCATTGGACAGGAACCATCAGCGCCGCCATGAAGTACAGGGTAACCGTATTGGTAAATAATATCTTTTGCCTGGCAACCACATAGGAAAGCGGTATCACCAGCAGAAGCATGATGCTGATGGCCCCCACGGAAATGGCCAGGGAGTTAAATATGGCCCGCAGGATACCCGACATGGCATTGGCTGTCATGAAATTCCCAAACCGCGGGGAAAACGTGGGCACAAAATAATTGGAAAAAATCTCACTATCCTCCTTTACCGATGAAATCACGGTAAAGTACAGGGGAAATGCAGCCGTCAGCAGCCACAGCACGGCCAGGCTCCAGTATACGGCGCGGCCCGCAGTTAATTTCCTCATATCAGGCGTCCCTCCTTCTTTTCCCTGAACAGGGCATTCACAACAATGGTAATCAGCAGGCAGAATACCACGGTCATCACGGCGATTGCATTGGCATACCCAAACTTACTGTGTGAAAATGCAGCCGTATAAAGCAGGGTGCTGGGCAGCTGCGTGGCGTTGCCAGGTCCTCCGCCGGTCAGTGACATCAGCAGGTCAAACACCTTAAAGGATCCGGTCAGTACCAGGATGACGGAAATCTTCAGCGTCCCCTTCATCATTGGAAGTGTGATATACCTCAGTTTCTCCCACTGCGTCACACCGTCAATCACGGCGGCCTCATAGACATCCGTGGGCAGGGCTGCCATCCCGGCGGAAAGGAGTATCATCTGGAATCCCACGTCGCACCATACGTGGACAAAAGCCACGGTCCACATGGCGGTATTGATATTCCCCAGCAGGTTCACATTTTCCGCAATCCGCAGATGGTTCAGGATTGCCGGCACCGGCCCGATCTTGGGAAAGCAGAGAAAGGTGAACATCAGGCCTATAGCCACACGGTTAATCAGCACCGGCATGAAATACACCACCCGGAACAGCCGTTTCCCGCAAAAGGTCCTGTTGATGACCGTTGCCAAGAAAAAGGCAATGGGTATGGTACAGAACAATCCCGCGGCCATGAGGATTGCAATATTCTTAATTGCATAAGCTGCCGCATAATCCGTAAAAAAGTTCTGGTAATTGGCAAGCCTGACAAACTGCCTGGGTGAATCCGGCACCCCGTTCCATTCAAAAAATGAAGTCGCCAGCATATTGAATATGGGGTAAATAATCACACAGGAGTATACCAACAGCGCAGGCAGCGCCAGCAGGACAGCTTCCCCACGGACCTTCTTCCTTTTTCTCCTACCACGTTCCATAGATACCCCCATTTATTTCCCGAATGCCTTCTGGTATTCCGTATTCAGCGTCCCGGCAATATCCTCAGCGCTTCTTCCCACAAACAGCGTCTGCAGTTCCGAGGCGGTCAGGTCCGCAATCACCGGGTCGTTGCAGTAGGCGGTCAGCATGGCCGTTATATCGCTGCAGTTCTTATATTCCTCCATGAAATCCGCCATGATATTCCCCACCTTGTCCTGATCAAACTCCACTTCCAGCGGATAGGCCCCGCCTCCCATGGTCCCGGCATACTGGTTGAAGGTTTCCTGTGAAAGCATGAATGTAAACAGCTTTACCGCCGCATCATATTCCCTGGTCCCTGGTTTGGAGCCGATACAAAGCCCTTCAAAATAGTCCGTGAACCAGATATCCTTATATTCCGGCTTATCTTCAAACCCAAAGACATTGACACATATCACATCCTGGCTGTTGGACATATCCTGGATCTTAGCAAACTAGTAGCTTACCTCGAACATGACCGCCACCTTTCCCTGCTCAAAATCAGACATGACGTTATCATAAGCAAAGGAAATTGCATCCGGGCCGAACATCCCCATATCAACATAGGATTTAAACTTATCCAGCACAGCCATGACCTGAGGGTCGTTCCAGTCCACCTTGCCATCCATGAACTTCTTCTGGAAATCCATGCCATACATCTTCATTCCCAGCATGGTGTAGAACTGGATGCATTTGGGCTTATTCTTGGCGGAAAGCCCCACCGGCGTTATGCCGTCCTCTATCAGCGGCCCTGCAATGGCCTCCATGTCCTCCCATGTCCGGGGGACTTTAAGCCCCTTTTCCTCCAGAAGCTTCGTGTTGATGAACATCTGTATGGTTGCCAGATTATTGGGTACCCCGTATACGCCTTCCAGCCCCCTGTCCTTAAACTCATACCCCAGGAAAAACTTAGGGTCGGACGGTCCGGTCCAGTCCGGCGACTGTATCAGGGACTCCACATTGGCAATTGCCCCATTTTTCGCCAAATCGTATCTCGGCATCTCATAGGAACATGCAAATACATCCGGGGCCGCTCCTGCGGCAATCAGGGATTTCATCTTGGATATGTAGGCATCGGAATCCGTTACCGAGATATCCTCGATTTCCACATCCGGATTCTGGCTTCTGAACTCATCCAGCTTGTCCATGAAAAACTTGGCCCGCTTATCCTCTGGATTGGTATATCTGGAAAGATAGGTCAGCCTGACCTTACCCTGCCCGCCGCCATCCTGTTTACTTCCATCCTGTCCGCCCCCATCCACAGACGCCTCTTTTCCATCTCCGGTTCCCGCTGCATTTCCTCCCGATGATGCGCCGCCGCATGCTGTCAGCGAAAATGCCATGCTCATGGCCAGTGCCACACTAAGCAGTTTCTTCATTTTATTTACCTCCTGGTATACAATAGGGACATGTCCTGTTTCAGTAAATCCACTATACCACAGGAGCGGAAGGACAGACATGGAAATTTTTTCGGTGCCTTGTACTTTTATTCACTCTTTGTTTTTCCATTGAAAACCAGCAGGGCTGCTGATATAATTTCCATATAAATCATTTACCTGCATAAGCCGGGGAGGGGACATGCCATGAGGTTTTATTCCATCAAAACAAGGTTGACTGTCATGTACGCAGTCATCATCATCCTTCTTATCAGCTGTACCTCCCTATCCGTGGGACTGCTCAGCTCCAACGCACTGATGGACAAATCCATCAACTCTGCCCAGAGGGAACTGACCTTAATCAGCGAGAAACTGGATCTATTCGCGGCAAAGCTGGAAACCGAATCCCTGTACCTGACCAGGATGCAGGGCAGCGCTTCCACGGACGACCCTTACCAGCAGTTCCTCTACACCAGCGGCGTCCTGTCCTTCCTCAATGACTTTATCCTGATACAGCCTTCCGTTGAGTCCATTGCCTTTTATGACAACCAGGGAAACCTGCTGTACAGCGACGCCAAATCCAACATATCCGCAATACCGGAAGCAGCCGCTTCCTATATCGAAGCATTCAAGGAGGAAAACCCAAGCTCCAAATGGATTGATTTCCATTATCCCAACTACCCTGAATCCTTCCACGCCTCGGACTGGGTGTGTTCCTTCCTGAGGAAAATCTACACCTTCCAGGGGGAGCTGATGGGGATCCTGGAGCTTAACCTCAGCGAGGAGTCCTTCCAGTCCATCTATGACGTGGCCATTGCGGACAGCTACGATTTCTATATCATGGACAGCACACAGACCATTATCTCCGCGGGCGACAAATCAAAAATCCATATGAGCCTTAAGGAGCTTCAGCAGGTTTATCCGCCTGCCCCGCACACAGGCCTGTTCCACGCGTCCTCCGAATATCTTTATACCATGCATACCAATGAAAAGCTGGACTGGACCCTTGTAAGCACCCTGCCCATGCAGGTCATACTGAAGGAGGCGCAGACACTGGTCCTCACCATCTTCCTCATCGGCGCCCTTGCGGTCATACTGGCATTCATACTGCTGCGTTCCATTACCGGCTTCATCATCCGTCCATTAAGCAGCCTGACCGCCACCGTGGAAGAAATAGCGGACGGGAATTACACCATCAAAGCAGATACCGGCACCCGGAACGAAATCGGCCGTCTGGCCGCCCGCATTAACAGCATGTCCGAAAATACACTTCAGCTTTTAGACACAATCAAAAAAGAAAGCGCCCTGAAGCGCAAATTTGAATTTTCCTACATACAGCTTCAGATGAACCCGCATTTCTTATATAACACGCTGGAAACCATATGCGGGATGATTGCAGTGGACGAGAAAAAGAAAGCCATAAAAATGATACAGAATGTATCATCCTTTTATAAAAAGGTGCTGAGCAAAGGCATCCCCATCATTACCATAGAACAGGAGCTGGAACTGACCCGCTGCTACCTGGATATCCTGCGGCAGCGGTACTGTGAGATTTATACCTATGAAATCGTATTGGCCCAGGAGGCAAAGGAATACCGGATACCCAAGCTGACCCTCCAGCCATTTGTGGAAAATGCCCTGATTCACGGAATCCTCCCAACGGGAAAGCCTGGAAAAATCACCATCACGGCGGCCGCGGACAGCGGCCGGATTACCATCACCATCCAGGACAACGGCAAGGGCATGGATGAGGAAATGCTTCACTCCCTGCGCCGCCTGCTGGAGGAGAGGGACTTTACCAATGAAAAAGCAGCCGGTTTCGGCATCATAAGCACCTATCGGCGTCTGCTTCTCTTCCTGGACGGACCGGACGCCGGAATCAGGGTGGACTCTGCGCCCGGACAAGGTACCTCCGTCCGGCTGCTGCTGCCCTTAAACCAGTGTTCCGGCGCACCGGACGAAGACGGGCCAAAGGAGGCGGGTCATGTATAAAGTATTAATTATTGATGATGAGTATTATATCAGGCAGCGGTTAATAACCTGTATTGAATGGGAAGAGGAGGGATTTGAGATTGCAGGGGAGGCGTCCAATGCAGAAGAAGCCCTCTCTGTATTGGAAAATGGGGGGATTGATATGGCCGTGGTGGACATCTCCATGCCCCAGAAGGACGGCCTGACCCTGATACAGGAACTAAGGGAAAAGGATCTGGCGGTTAAGATCATCATCCTGTCAGGGTACGGCACATTTGCCTATGCCCAAAAGGCCATCGGGTACGGTGTGACCCAGTACCTGTTAAAGCCCATTGATGAAGATGACCTGATTAAATCCCTGCGCCAGATAAAGAAGGCACTGGATTCTGAACGGGCCATCCGGAATATCCGGCAGACAAAACACCGCACGGACCACCAGCTTTCCACCATCAGGAAAGAGAATTATTTTAAGAAAATATTCACCACCCACCCCCTGTTTACCCAGGACCGTCCTGTCCTTGAGCCGCAGATGAAGGATTACGGCATGATGGAGGGCGCTGCCTGCCGTATCCTGGTCTTTGATTTTAAAAGCCGTCACCTGCAGTCACTGGACCTTAAGGACCTGCAGCTCTTCCGGTATGCCGCCAACAACATACTATGCGAACTGTCCCAGCCCCTGTTCCGCGCCATTGACGCCTCGGACATATTCAGCCACGGTGTCCTGATCTGCGAATGCCCGGACCAGGAGGATCCGCAGCTCCTCCCCTATCTGGAACAGTCCGTAAAGAAAGTGAAGGAACTGCTGGGCCTTGACATATGCTTTGGGTGCAGCGCCGTTTTCCATCTTTCCCTCCATGGACTGAACAAGGAATACCAGCGCGCCCTTGCCTCCTATGTCCTGTGCAACATACGGGGAGTGGATTATGTCATGAGCCAGGCCGCAAACCAGGTCATCAGCCAGGCCCCGGCACAGGCCAAAGAGCCCGTAACCCAGAACCTGTACGGGATAAACCAGGCAATGGCGCGGATTGAAGCATGCTTTTGCGCGGGCCAGGAAACGGAATTATGCCGCTCCCTTGCAGTTTTCTTTGATTTACTGGAACAGGATCCCCTTCCTTTCTTTTACCTGGAACAGAAGCTTTCCAGGCTGGTCATGCTCTGTACCGGCAAGGCCGCTGAACATTCTGGCCGCCAGCCCCTGACAGATGACCTTTCCTTTGCACTGGGCTATAAGGAACTTTTATTCGCCGGATATGACCTGAACTATCTGAGGCAGAAAATCCAGGCCCTTTTCCTATCCATGACAGCGGCCCAGGATATATCTGTTGCCGGAAGTGCAAAAGAGGCCCTGGTGGAAGAAGCGGTCAAATTCATTGACGCCCACTATTCCCGGTGCGACATGAGCCTTACGCTGCTCTCCCAGAACCTGCTTATAAGCCCCGCATATCTGAGCAGTATATTTAAGAAGATAAAGGGGATTTCCATCAACCAGTACCTGACCCAGTCCCGGCTTGACAAGGCCAGGGAACTCTTATCCGGCACAAGCCTGACACTTACGGAGATTGCAGAGCGTGTCGGATACAATGACCTGTTTTATTTCTCCAAGGTATTTAAAAGGTACTTTGGCGTGGCGCCTTCCGCATATAAGCCGCCGGCCCATTAAGAGGGACGGCGGCTTGGATTAAAATCATAACTGCAATACCGGCCATCAGGATTGCGGCCAGACATTCAACCGCCTTAAGAATCTTATTATCCAACGCTTCCATTTTTTATAGGACCCCCTCACCTTAACATACGTATCACATCATTTACTCTGCATGGCTCATGGCTTCATCATAGTCTGTAACGGTCCATTATCGGCAAACCATTTATCATACAATATAGGAATCCGTTTTACTTCCCAAGGCACTGTTTTTGAATAAATTAATGACCAGCCTTCCGTCAGGCCGCCAGACCAGATTGCATCATTCCGTCCTGCAATATAGGGCTATTGGACGGAAGATTCAGCAGGGATGGACGGCGCACAAAACCCTTGACAAACAAAACGTATAGGAACATACTGAATATAATTACTATACAGCAATGCCATTAAACGCATGGGAAATCCACGTTGTGGAGGACGGTTCCCTATAAGACCATGGACAAAAAATAGAAAGAAACGTAAATCAGGAGGTGTCCTTGCGATTCATCCCAATCATAAGCCTAAGTATTCTCATACTGCTTTTAACCGCCTGTTCCGCGGATACGGGTTCCTCCGTAACCCCATCCGCAAGCCTGTCCCAAGACCAGCCCCATCAGGATATACCGGCATCGCCGCTGACAGACAGCGGTTTATCCTTACTGGTCAAGGACTTTACATATACCCCCAAGCCCCAGGCGGATCCTGGGCCAGCTGAAAACTTTTTCGGGTTTCCAATTGAATTAGTCAGTGATTTAAAGGACAGGATGTATCGGGAAGACGCTGATAGCTGCATAAGATACTTAAATCATCTGAATGACAGGGATTACCGTATAACCCAAGACGAATTTTTCTCATTGCTTGATATGACGGATGAAACAACAAAATATATGTTCAATGCAGACAGATCCGGATACGTATTCTATGGATGTGATACGGACAATGACGGAATTGATGAGTTGATTGCGTTTGAAAAGGACGGACGGGGGACCAGTTCCTATATTTATATGCTGACCAAGGGCGAGGAGGGTTATGCCATCCTTAACAGCAATTATCTTGATGACGTCCGCCTTTTTTCGTTATTTCAGTATGAAAATGCATTTTATTATGCTGCAAGCTGTTATGATGATTCCACCGGAACAGTCAATCTGCAGATGTTCATGCTGAACCGCAATTTCTTCAAGCTATCAAATATCGTAGACAGCATATGTTTTAACCGGACATTTGATATATCAGAACCAGACCTCCTTTACTGCAATGAAAATCATCCGGATATACACCTTGTCCAGGACTATCTTGAAGACATTATATATGACGTCATCTATGCAAACAGGGCAAAAGAAACGTTTCATGGGGATGAATGGGCTTTCCTGAATAAGGAGCGGCCGTTCCCGAATGAGGATACGGATGATTGGGATCATGATACGGAAGATCAGGCCATAGACTGGAGCCGTATGTATATTATGGATATAAACAATGACGGGAACGACGAGATATTCACAAAATCCCCTCCAGGTTACCAGCAGCCGTTTGCACATAGGGTCAATTGGTATGGCGGTGATTTCCGGCCATGCCCGGCATCGGTGGAGGAATGGGAGGATGAGGACTATCGGTCCGTTGATATGTGGTTTAAAAACATCAATGGGAAAATAGTCACATTTACTTTGTACCAGGAGATCCAATCCGGCCTGCAGTATCTTATTGATGCCAGAATACAGGAACGTGATGGGCACACCATCCTGATGGATTATATGGTTGTATTGGAACCCACGGATATCCGGGTTACGGAGTTCGGCATTGGTACGGATGTTTCCATCTATAAACCTTTGATATACCAGGATCCGGATCTGGACAAGGCATTTCCTTATAATCTGCCGGATCTGGCTGAAGTATTTTTACTAAAAGTACAGGGACCTTCTGTTACCATTGAAAATAATTGTGATATACCTGATGATTTCACAGAAATCCTGGAGGGTTTACTGACCGATGGCTCCCTGGATGATTTAGACAGTGAGCTGGGAATGGATCCATATCGGATGAATGAGAAGACTTTTCAAAGCAGATATGGAGCATACACCGGATATGCCGAACGCACACTTGAAGGCGGGACACAGTCTGTGTATCAGATAACCCTTGGCAATACCGATTACTTTCTTTTATTGCAGTATAATGCTGCGGGAAAAGTTGGGGATTTACATATCTATCAAAAGGCAGCAGGCCGGCTGACCTATGTAAGCACCTATCAGCCTACACATCTGTGGGCAAAGGTGATTGAATATTCCGGCAAATTATATATTGCCCAACGGCCGTCGCCGTGGTATGAACACCCCCGCTATCTTGACAGTACACGTATCCATCAGCTGATACCGGAAGGCGGACAGGATATCCTTATCGATGCGGTTCCTGAAACCTTTCAGTGGCAGAAAATATATGATGACCAGGCTTATTACGGACCCGCTGTTACCGGATACCTGGAAGGGATAAAAACGGAATTGATGGACCTGTCATACCTGACCAAAGAGGATGCAATCTATTTGGGCGATGAAACTCCTGAGATTGACCAGGATAAGCTCCTAAGGCTAGGTTCCGTTACATCCCCTTATGACACTTTTTATAAAATTGACTTCAATAATGATCAGAAGGATGAGTATATCTCAAAAGAAAAGTCTTACAACAGTATTTACACCGGCATATATGAATTCACCCATAAGGGGATTGCAGGATTGGGATATGACGGGAAGGCGGGCGGGACTTTGGGACGGCCGGTCCAGCTCTGGTTTAAGGAAATAGAAGGAAAGGTTTTTACATTCCGGCTGTTTTATGATGAGGAATTATACTACTATATATTAAATGTATCCTTGATAGAAGGGACTGGCATCACACAGGTCCAGACTTACATGATTGTACCCAAAGTCGATTATATTGCTTCTTATGGCTGTGACTGAGAGTCCGGCAGGGAAGAGCATTTGGATCGGCAAACAGGGCAAAGGAGGATGGAATGGATTTAAATTATCAGGAAATTGCGGGCAGGGCCGCTGCGCATGCCTTAAAGAGCGGTATCATACTTGATTATTCGGAAAAAAGCATTGCGGAAGTGGAATCTATCTTAGGGGAGTATTATAACCATCTTGCAGAATACGACGGCAGGGAAGGTGCGGATACATTATGGAATATTGCTGTCCACTATGGAATTTACCTGGGTGAAACCATGCTGCGCCTTCGGTTGGGTGAAAAGGACTTTGCGTGGTACATGGACAACGGAATGCCGGTCCTGAAGAACCGGACAAGCGCTCAGATATCCCCCATTACAAAGGCCCATAAACGGATGTTAAATGGGCCTGAGGACAATGTAAAAAGCTTCTTCGATGTGGCAATCCTGTTGGCAGATGGTAAATTCCCCACCAAACACGTTGTCCACCGCGCCATCAATGTCCAGCTGCCCTCGGGTCAGATCATAGAAAATGTGCCATACCGGGACATCACTCCTTACATCATGATGATTGAGGAGGGCCAGGAGGATTTCCTGATATTGGAGTCCCAGGATGGATTTTTCCAGTTTTACGGGATAGACAACCAGTTTGTCGCAGAGGTACGCGTCAATCTGCCAAACGGCGATTTCCAAACGTATTCCATCATTGATAAGGAAAAAGAACAGCAGATGGAACGGATCCGCCTTTCCACCCCCTATGGGCAGTTTACTCCTACGGAGCGGGAGGTGGTGCCCTTAGGGCTGGTCCAAACAGTAGTCAGGGCATACTATGAACATATAAATGCAGAAGACTTCCTTCAATCCATCCCATGTGTTGACACCACCGAGGAAACGAAACGATGTATGGGGCTGATAAAATAAGTGATTGGTTCATTTGCATGACAGTCAGACAATTTTAAGGATGCCGCGCTTCGGCAAGGGCATTTTTCGCCAGAATCCGCAGCATCCTTTTTTAGAAGTGTATCAGCGGACCGTCACCTTAAACCGGCAATCCTCCGCCCCGCCTAATACAGTATGTATTATTTCAACTTGTATATCCTTGTCCGGCAGCAAATCCTGTAAAATATATAAAACGCTGTTCCTTGAGCATTCACAATGAGACACATCCGTTACCTTGCCGGATAGGACCTCATCACAAACGCATTTAGGATATCCTATTTCATAGATATGTCCAGGTTCGATTACTCTTGCAATGAGCATTTCCGTGTTACCATATTTTTTATACTGCTCATCCAGGCTGCATCCGCATTCTTCAAATTGCGCGCGCTGAATGGGCAAAACCGTGTCCTTTACACAATCAATTGCTTTTTTCTTATAGTCCAATATTTACATCTCCTTTACAATACAGATTTACTAAAAATAGGATACACGAAACATTACAAACAATCAATAGATAAATATTAATATACTATTATTTCTATAAATTCCAATTTCTTCCAATACGTCCATTTTTACAGTTTCTACATGTTTGCCTTGTGCCATTGTGATAAAAGTTCAGTATCCCCACAGTCATAAAGCTGTCCGGCTAGCATTTTTCCCTCTCCGTCATGATTCCCTCCTCATATCCAGTCATATCTATTTTTTATTTATTATATCATTAGGAATGCGACATAAGTATGCCATATTATTTAGAAAATATTTTTGGGTTTCATAATCCCGTTTACCTGATTTCCGGATAGTCAAATCTTATTTTGGAAGGGGGCAGTCTATGGTATAATGGACCTATCAAATGAGCATTGAGTGCAGGAGGTTTCAGGAGGTTTTATGAAAAAAACAATTATGATATGCGTGCTGATTGCCGGTATGCTGGCGTCCACCGGATGTTTTGGGAGCCGTGTGAAGGCGCCCAAGGGGGTGTTTGCGCCAGAGGAGGCATTTGCGGAGATTCCCCACAGCAGTTTTGAAGCGGAGTGGCTGGAGGGAGGCATGAAGGATGAGGACGGCCATGTCTATGAGGAGGTCTATGATTTTGTCCTGGTCATGGATAAGGCGGTGATTCCCTACACGGTGTCCGGGAAGCTGATCCAGACCTGCGGATATGACCCCTCTGAAGGCACCTGGAATGTGGAGCGCCGGACAGAGGACGTAACCCAGGAAATGGACCTTACCATGTACCACTGGAAGCTGGAAAATAATCCTGCATACGAATACACGGAGACATTCATCAAAACCGGCCCCAATACCTTTGAGACCGGGGAACCGGATCACCCCACAGGCATACATTTTACAGTAGATGTCCTGTCCGGCGGCACGAATCTGAAGGATGAAAGCGGAAAGACCAACCTGCCGGGCGGACAGTGGACAGCCAGACTCCATCTTGAATCCAACGACAAATCAGGGGTTAACTTCAAGGGTGAGGCGGCTATTGACCTGCTGGGCGGTTCTTACGGCTACAATGATCTGCGGTGGGTGGTGACCATCGATGAACTAAAGCGCGTGGAAAAGGAGCTGAATACCACGGATGAGGAACGGGCCAATGAGCAACAGGAGGGATTCCGGAAGATATTTCCTGAGGCAGACAGCTTTGAGGTCATGGATTTTGACCTTGCGCAGGACTGCAATAAAGAGCTGGCTTCCTCAGACTTCGGTGATGTGGGCGTGGACGCGGCGGCAGCTGCAAAGGACAGGGACGGCGTATTGATGGGCTGGGTGGTAAATGCCCATTCGAAGGACAGCTACATGGGAAATGTGTCTGTCTCCGTGGCGTTTGGGAGAAGCGGCACCATCCGCGGCCTTGAGTTCCTGGAGCTGGAAGATACGCCCGGACTGGGTATGAGGGCCAGGGAGGATGTGTTCAGGGAACAGTTTGAAGGGAAGGGCAGAGAGGCTTTGACTGTGACGGATTCCGGGAATCCCGGGGCTTCGGAGATAGACGCCATCAGCGGGGCAACCATCACGTCCAATGCGGTTACAAACGCAGTCAATGCGGCGATATACTATGTACATCATTATACAGACGCAGGGGAGCAGGCCAATCAGGAAAGCCAGGCATACAACCCGGCAGCCAGTCCGGCGAACCGTCTGCCAAAGGAACAGATGGCGTATGATACGGCATATGAGGTGCTGATGTCCATCAGCACCTATGACTACCAGCTGCTGGCAGAATATGCCCACCCGGAAAAGGGAATCATCTTCTCGCCTGACCCTTATGTGGACTATAATGAGGACCCGGTATTTACGCCTGCGCAGATCCGGGAGTTTGATTCCGGCGGCAGCTATCAGTGGGGGTATTTCTGCTCCAGTGAAACGCTGATTAAACAGACGGCAGATGCCTATTTTGATGATTATGTGTATACAAAGGATTATCTGCACTGTGAACAGGTGGGAATCAACCAGGTGTTCCGAACCGGGAACTGCCCTGAAAATGCAGGGGAGCTGTTCCCCGACGGCGTTTTTGTAGAATACCATGATCCGGGAACAGAGGAGTTCGACGGCCTGGACTGGTCCAGTTTGAAAATTGTGATGGAGGAGTATGAGGGAAGTCTCAAGGTGGTGGCAATCGTGAACTCCTGCTATACACTGTGATAATCATTCTATCCGGGATGCCCGCAAAGCGTATTTACGGTTACCAATGACCTGTTCTGGAGGCCTTCAACAAATGTGGAGCCTGTTGAAGGCCCGGCTTTTCGCAGGGCCTTCAAGTTCCCTGCTGTCCATTGATACGGTATTGATATTCCGGTATGTTCTCAATACCATTATCTAAAATCTTATTCCCTAAATATCGAAAACTGCCATCCTCTGCGAATCGCACCACAAGCTCGTGGGTTATGACTGCATCATTGTACACCATCATCTCACAAACTGCATCAACCGTTAAAGTAAGCGTGCCATCATCATTTTCTTTGATATCAATTACCTCCGGTAAAGAGGTTCCAAAGAAATTCGGCGCATGATTTAAACAGCCAAGCCGTTCCCAGGCATATGTTTTATTTTCTTCATTGAACACAGCATATTTCTGTATCTGCTCTGCTGTTATTGGAAGATACTCCATAATCAGTTCCTCAAACCTTTCCTTCGGAATCCCGTCCGAATCCCCCTCTGGTTCAAACCGTTCCTGGTATTTCATTCCATACAGATATTCATACAATCCATTATAATCCAGCTCCTCCATATGTTCTTCATCCCAGTTGGAACATAACAGGTTATTCCCTTGATAAGCCAGACCTTTTACGCATTTCCAGGACATTTCACGCAATTCTTCTGTCATTGGCTTTATTCTAAGCAGGCGGCTTCCATCCACCGTTTCCGTAACTTCCGGATACTCCGGCACACATAATTGGTAGCAGAACCATCCTTTGTCAGAGTAACTCCACTCCTTTATCCTGGTATAAGCCACATATGATATCTCTGAAGTACCGTCCATCCCCCATACGGCATTGGCCGATAATTCATACATATCCGTTCCGTCATATCTGTATTTTATTCTTCTGATCCCGCCATCTGAGCGGATTTCATATATTGTCTGTGTACCGTTTTTCCCTTCCATGCATTGCTTCAGGAAATGGTCTGCTTTTTCATGGTTCTCCATGTTGCCATAGATGATTGTGGTCATAACAGGGAATCCTGTTTCACTCACTTTTTCCTGCATAGCAAGCAAGGTCTCATCATTTAGGACAATATTAGACGCCTCTCCTTTATCTGCCTGTCTATAGATATCAAGAATAAGTCCCATCATCATTTTACAATCAGCCTCAGCCTCTTTCCAATCCCCCTCTTCCACCGGAAGGTCATATCCCTTTTGTAACCGTTCTTTCCCTTCCTTGTCTTCACTTGCCGCACCTTCCTCTGAAGCCGTCTCCTCTACGGATAATTGTTCCATTGTCCCATTCTCTTTTTGGCAAGCACATATTAAAACGCTTATTATCAGCACCATGACCAGAGCATATACTTTTTTTCTTAACATACCATCATCCTTTCAACCTTACTTAGCGGCAACCCAGGATTTTTTGCCCCATGGCATCAGACAAGCCGTGCGCCGTCTGTGATAGGAGTAATTGTTCCGTCCGCATGTTCCATTATCCGTCTCCATACATCTTTTTCCATTCTTCCATGGACAGGCGTGGGGTATGCCATGTTTCTTCCGCGTTGTCCTCAGCTGATATGATTTTGTTGGACACATACTGAACCCCTTCATCTTCCAAAGGGCGGACCACTAATTCATGGGCATACACCTTAGAGACTCCCCCGTACGGAAATACCACATTTACTGTAAGTGAGGATGTACCATCACTGTTTTCCGTAAAACCCCCTCGGCCTGTATTCATAGGCTGAGTCCTCTGGATCATAGTCCGTTTTGGATTGGAGCGTTTCACTGTCAATATTGAAATATTCCATAATAACACCCTCAAAACCGTCCTCTTGGAAACCTTTTATCCAAAAATATCTCCTTGAAAATGGGCCAATGTCCAGCCACTAGATATGCGGACTTGATGTTGGAGAAAATCCAAAAAAGAGAGATTGACGCCACGGACATCATCACACACACTCTTTCCCTGGAGGAAGGTCGGCGTGCTTATAGTATCTTTGATAAGAGGGAAGATAACTGTATTAAGGTGATTTTGAAGCCGTGATAATAATGTCCGTGAAATATCCGGCGTATCTTGCCCATTTTCATACCCGCCTATTATAGAAAAGAAAAAACACCCCAAACCCGCATGAATACTGGATTCATACGGGTTTGGGGCATTTATCTGCACTTCCGAATAATTATTTTGCGTAATCCGTAACCCTTGACTCGCGGATTACATTTACTTTAATCTGTCCCGGATACTCAAGCTCGTCCTCAATGCGCTTCGAAACATCCCTTGCCAGCAATACCATATCATCATCGCTGATCTGTTCCGGAACAACCATGATACGAACCTCACGGCCTGCCTGAATAGCAAAAGACTTGTCCACTCCCTTGAAGGAGTTGGTGATATCTTCTAATTGTTTTAATCTGTTTGTATATGTCTCCAACGTCTCGCGCCTTGCACCAGGCCTTGCAGCAGATATGGTATCAGCTGCCTGGACAATGCAGGAGATAAGGTTGGTGGGTTCAACATCGCCATGATGGGACTCCACTGCGTTCAGCACGGTGGCAGATTCCTTATACTTCTTACAGAGGTCTGTACCAAGCTGTACGTGAGTGCCTTCCATATCATGGTCAACGGATTTACCAATGTCATGTAATAAACCGGCACGTTTTGCTAAACGTACATCCACACCAAGTTCTGACGCCAGAAGCCCTGACAGCTGGGACACTTCAATGGAATGCTTCAGCGCATTCTGTCCATAGCTTGTCCTGAACTTCATCTTACCAAGTAACTTAACCAGTTCCGGATGAATTCCATGGATTCCAACCTCGAGACAGGCTGCTTCGCCCTCTTCCCTCATGTTGTTCTCCACTTCCTTCTGTGCCTTCTCTACCATTTCCTCAATTCTGGCCGGATGAATACGTCCGTCCACAATCAAACGCTCCAATGCAATTCTTGCAACTTCTCTACGTATTGGATCAAATCCGGATAAAACTACTGCTTCCGGGGTATCGTCGATAATCAGTTCCACACCGGTAAGGGTTTCCAGGGTTCGTATGTTACGTCCCTCACGCCCGATGATGCGGCCCTTCATCTCGTCATTTGGAAGCTGTACAACGGAAACCGTTGTCTCGGCAACATGGTCTGCTGCACAGCGCTGGATGGCTGTTACAACCAGATCCCTTGCCTTCTTGTCAGCTTCTTCTCTTGCCTTGTTTTCAAGTTCCTTAATTAATTTAGCTGTGTCATGTTTTACATCTTCTTCAACAGATTTTAAAAGATATTCTTTTGCTTGTTCGGAGGTTAGACCGGATATCCGTTCCAGTTCCTGTATCCCCTGCTCATACTGGGCTTCCACTTCAGCTGTACGCTTACTGAGGACGTTCTCCCTTCTGACCAGGTCAGCCTCCTTCTTTTCCAGGGCATCTGCCTTTTTCTCAACGTTCTCTTCCTTGCTCAATACACGTTTTTCATAACGTTGAAGTTCTGCTCTTCTTTCCTTGGTTTCCTTCTCTAATTCATTCTTCGTCTTTAAAGATTCTTCCTTGGCTTCCAGGAGAGCTTCTCGCTTCTTTGTCTCAGCGGTTTTTAATGCCTCATCTATTATTTCCCTTGATTTCTCTTCTGCACTTCCTACCTTGCTGTCGTACTGCTTACGCTCGTAGTTACGTGCTGCAAACCAAGTAATAATAATAGCCACAATTATCACAGCGATAATCACTATAGGGACCATTATCTCTGACACAGGAGCACCTCCTTATTAAATTTTCATTGTACTAACTACAACGTATTAATTTTATACTTTTTTCAGAATTATGTCAAGTATCTTCCCCTTATTTTCGCTGCAATACAGTCAATATAGACAAAAGTTCATTCCGGCCATTCTTCCCTGTCTTCTGTGCTGATTTCCCGCATGACACGGTTGATTACATCGTAAGAATATCCTTTTCTTCCCAGAAATGCGGATAATCGGCCCTTTTCCTCATAGGAAATCCCAGTTTTTCCCTTCAGGCGTTTGCGCAGAAGCTGCCTGGCATTTTCCACATCATCTACCTGGTGCCCGGAAAATGCCTCGCTTATCTCCTCCTGTGACACCCCCTTTTGGGAAAGTTCATAGACCAGCTGCCTGCGGCTCTTCCTGTTTCCATAGGAACGGACATAGCTTTCCGCATAGGCCCTGTCGTCAATAAACCGGTACTCCTTGAGGAAATTCATGGCATAACTCACCGCCTCCTCAGGATATCCGGCTTCCTGCAGTTTCTTCTTCATCCAGGTCTCTGTCTTGCCCGAGGACTTAAGCAGGTATAGGGCGCGCTCCTTGGCCCGCCCTAACAGTACTTCATTCAATATGCGCTGGTAAACATCCGCTTCCAGTTCCTTTCCCTCTTCAATCCCAAACCGTTCCACCTCACCCCTGTATAAAACAAAGGCAAAGCCTTCCTCAAGGAAGACTTTGCTTTTTCTCTTATCTACAGGGATGATGGATGTGACCATCATGACAGTCCTGGGGCATCCGGTGTGTCAGCCCCTTCGGTCTTGGTTCCAGGCGCCTTGGGTGCTTCCAGCCTGGTTCCCTTCTTTAATTCCTTTGCCTTGGCTTCCTCAGCCTCTGCCGCGGCCTCTTCAGCGCCCGGCAGTTCGTACCTGGCCCTTACCTTTGCCTCCACCTCTGCACACATCTCGGGGTTATCGGAAAGATACTGCTTGGAATTCTCACGGCCCTGGCCAATCTTGGAACCATTATAAGCAAACCAGGCGCCGCTCTTCTCTATGATGTTCTCCTTTACAGCCAAGTCCAGGATATCGCCAACCTTGGAAATGCCCTTGCCGAACATGATGTCGAATTCAGCTTCTTTAAACGGAGGTGCAATCTTATTCTTAACAACCTTGACCCGGACACGGTTACCAATCACTTCGCCGCCCTGCTTCAGGGTCTCAATCCTGCGCACATCCAGGCGCACGGAAGCATAGAACTTAAGGGCGCGTCCGCCAGTGGTTGTCTCGGGATTACCGAACATGACGCCCACCTTCTCACGCAGCTGGTTGATGAAGATGACAATACAGTTGGACTTGCTGATGACAGCAGTCAGTTTACGCAGGGCCTGTGACATCAGCCTGGCCTGGAGTCCCACATGGGAATCCCCCATCTCGCCATCAATCTCTGCCTTCGGAACCAGGGCAGCCACGGAGTCCACGATAACAATGTCAACCGCGCCTGAACGCACCATGGTCTCGGTAATCTCCAGGGCCTGCTCCCCGTTATCCGGCTGTGATATGTACAGGTTGTCAATATCCACGCCGATGTTCTTGGCATACACGGGATCCAGGGCATGCTCTGCATCGATGAAGCCTGCAATCCCGCCCCTCTTCTGTACCTCGGCAACCATGTGCAGGGCAACCGTGGTCTTACCGGATGACTCCGGTCCATAGACTTCTATAATCCTGCCCTTGGGCACGCCGCCCAGGCCCAGCGCAATGTCAAGGCTGATGGAGCCTGTGGGAACAGTCTCGATATTCATGTTGGCCCTGGAATCCCCCAGCTTCATCACGGACCCTTTGCCGTAAGCCTTCTCTATCTGTGTAAGGGCCGCATCCAGGGCCTTTAACTTCTCATCTTTATTCATATCCCTGTTAATTACATTACTCTTCTCTTCTCTGGCCATGATATCCTCCGATTCGAACAAACGTTCTCTAATAGTTACAATCATAGTATAATTCAGCTCAAATGTCAACCACTAATTTTCCCGGTCCCCCCTTTTCCATCCCTTACATTACTTGTGAATACCGGGCGAACCGCCCTCCACAGGTGCCTGTGCATACACCCACTGACCGCGCATCTGGCGCAGACAAAAGCCATCGCAGAAGAAAGTCTGCGGAACAGGTTAAGGATAGCATAGAATGGGTTAAAATGCAAGTGGGGCGTGCAGATGACGGAAAGCTACAGACACACATATGACGGAAAGCATTTTTCAAACACACCCTAGCGGTTGCCGGACAGGACACGGTAAATCCCGGGAACAGTGGACTGAAGGCATTTCCTTAAAAGATTACTTATGATTACCATGAACAGCGGCATAAGCAGGAACATGGCCAGGGCTGATGCAGGAACGGAAGGAAGGAGGATGGCCCCGGCCTTGTTAAAGAGCCTGACCCAGGCAAAGTGGATGGCGTATAGGAAAAAGTTATGCTTCATCCATTCCCCGGCCACAGGCAGGCGGATGCCGGACAGCAGGAGCCAGACAGCGCATACTCCCCAAATACGCTGCAGTACGGCGGACAGGGGCCTGGCGTAAAGGAACGTCATGGGACGGCTTAAGAAAAGGATCAGGGCCAGCAGCAGGACGGCAGCGCCGTAGTACAGAAGACGCCTCCTTCCCCCGGGAGGCACGGACTCGGCAAACCGTCCCCATCCCTCCCTGTGAAGGCTTATATAAGCGGCCGCGCAGGTGTAGAACAGGGCGTCCATGTTAAGATGAGGGAAATCCCAGCCATGCCACAGCGCAAAAGCAATCATCACAAGGGCCGCTGCCCCGGACAGGGTGCGTTTCATCACAGGATAGATGACAGGAGCCAGGGCAATGAGGAGGATTAACTGATATAAGTACCAGAATACGGGATTATAGGCGTAATTCATAAGGGCGTCCATGAGCTGCCCAATGGTGACGGGCACCGGAGGCTTTCCTATGAGGCCGGATATGGCAGGAATCCGGGTAACGGTTACGTATCCCGCATAATATAGGAAATTCCAGATCAGATAGGGTACCAGGATGCTCCGGATACGCGACTTCCATTTGGGGACCAGTCTGGACCAGTCAAACCTGCGGTAAAACAGATAGGAGGACACCATGAAGAAGCCCGGGACAGATATCTGCCCCAGCCCTTCTCCCAGGATCCACTCCAGCCTTTCCACCCCGGCCGCTGCCTGAGTGGCTCCCAGGTATAACTCCGCATTAAAAGAATGTACCCATACAACCAGAAGGCTGAACAGGAATGTAATCCAGTAAACCTGGTTGTGAAACTGCTTTTCTTCCATATGACATATCCTCTCCTGCAGCAGAACCAAAGGTAACATGTACAAAAGCCAAAAGGCCGCTTCCCAGAACTCTACTGTCCTCATTCAGGGAAACGGTCTTTCTATACGGACACGGATTGTATGACGCTTCATACCGCGCCCAGGGTATGTCCGGACATACCCCCGCCTTCCCGTAAGCCCGGGTCGGGGATGGATGTCCGGACAGCCCTGCCATCAGCTGCGGTACTGCGCCAGCAGTTTATTAATCCGCTTGGTAGGTGTCAGCAATTCACTTAAAGATGCATCGTGATTTAAATTGTCAATGATGAGGGCAATGTACTTGCTCATGTCAACATCAATATAGTAAGGCCTCTCAAGCAGGGACGGTGTCTGATAAACCAGGTTGGTTGTCAGGATCCTGTCGATAATGCCCTTGTCATAATACTCGTCAAACTTGTTAAGCCCGCCTGTGAACAGGCCGAAGGTGGAGCATACAAATACCTTCCTGGCCTTCCTGCGCTTCAGTTCCTTTGCCACATCCAGCACGCTGTCGCCTGAAGATATCATGTCATCGATAATCAGCACATCCTTGCCCTCCACGCTGGCTCCCAGGAACTCATGGGCCACAATGGGGTTGCGTCCATTGATGATCTGGGTGTAGTCACGGCGCTTGTAGAACATACCCATATCAAGTCCCAGCATGTTGGCAAAATACACGGCGCGCCCTGTGCCGCCTTCGTCCGGGCTGATGACCATCATGTGGTCACTGTCAATCTGAAGGTCTGTCTCGTTCTTCAGCAGGTACTTTAAGAACTGGTAGATGGGCTGGACCGTCTCAAACCCTCTTAAGGGAATGGCGTTCTGTACCCTTGGGTCATGGGCATCAAACGTGATGATGTTCTCCACGCCCATGTTCACCAGCTCCTTAAGGGCCAGCGCACAGTCCAGGGACTCCCTGCCGGAGCGCTTATGCTGTCTGCTTTCATATAAGAAAGGCATGATTACGTTAATCCTGTGGGCCTTGCCCGCGGCTGCCGCAATCACACGCTTTAAATCCTGGAAATGGTCATCCGGCGACATATGGTTGGTCATGCCGAACAGGGAATAGGTAAGGCTGTAATTACATACGTCAACCATGATATACAGGTCATCGCCCCTTACAGACTCAAGTATCAGTCCCTTTCCCTCGCCGGAGCCAAACCTTGGTGTGATGGCATTTAAAATATAGGAATCCCTCTGATATCCGGAAAATGCAATGGTGGATTTGTGCTCGCTCTCACGCTCACGTCTCCAGTCTACCAGATAGGCATTGACCTTGTCTCCTAATTCCGTGCAGCTTTTAAGGGGTATAAGACCCAGGGGGCCAACTGGAATTGTCTCAATGATTTTTTCCTCATATAACATGGTTTTAATCCTCCTGTTTTAGGCTGGCGGCTTCTTTGCCGTAACCAGCATATACTTTTATACCATCATTCTCCATGGTTCGTCAAGGGCATATCCCTCAGGAATTGCCATGTTTTACAGTTATTTTTTTAACAGTCTGATGTCTCCCCCATATAATGGAATCATCCGGTATCCGCTCATAATCCTGGACGTGACGCGATCCGTATAGGAATCCCGCAGCCGGGCCGGCGAAAGGTTGGTGGAGATAATGGTGGAGCGCTTCATGTTCATCCTCTCATTAATACAGTAGAACAGCTGGGACGAGGTAAAGCTGTTATTCAGTTCGGTCCCCAGGTCATCAATGATCAGCAGGTCGCAGTCCAGGATGAACCGGTACATATCCCGCATCTCCTCCGCGTTCTCGTAGTCAAACTTGTTCCTGGAGAATATCTCAAACAGGTCGCTGGCCGTGAGATAGATGACCGAGTGGTAGGTGTTCATCAGTTCCTTGGCAATGCAGTTGGTTAAGAATGTCTTCCCAACCCCGGTACTGCCTGTGAATAACAGGTTCTCATGCTTCTTGTCAAACTGCTTCACGAATTCCCTGCACTCCCTGACCACACGCCGCATATAATCCGCATTGGTCATGCCAATCTGGGGCAGTATCTCCTTATTGTCGTAGTATTGGAAGGAAAGGGCTGAAAAATTCTCCTGTTCCAGGATATCCTCCAGATTGGACTGGTCATGGAGCAGCTTCATCTGCGCCTTCAGGAAACAGTGGCACTTCCTGCCGTCAACCAGGCCGGTATCCTGGCAGTCCGGGCAGTTATACCACAGCTCCAGGTAATTGTCCGGATATCCGGCAGCCCGGATGATCAGCGCCTTCTGCTCCCTCAGGTCCTGCAGGTCCTCCTTCAGCTTATCAAGGGCGCCTGAATCCCCTTCCAGAAGCTTCCTGGCGCAGGCCACCGAACGGCCGGCTATCTCGGCTTCCAGTTCCTTTACCACAGGAAGCCTCCTGTAAATCTCCTGGCGCCGTTCCTCCAGCTGGTGATGGTTCTCAATCTGCTGTCTTCCGTACGCCCTCATGATTGCGTCATACTGGGAATTGCTTAGTGCCATTATCTGCCCTCCTTACATATCAGGGCTGCTGCCCTACCCATTCCTTAACCTGCTTTAGCATCAGGGCATCGTAGTCCGTGTCCCTCTGTTCAAAATTATGGAACTGGTTGGGCGCCCCTTTCCTGGTACGTTTTCCCTGGCCGGACACAGCTGTGTCATACGTTTGAAGACGCTTGTCCCTGGACCTGGAAGTGTCCTCCCTGGCCGCCGTCCGTCTGGCATCCAGCTCCCTGATATCCCCGATGCCCCTGACACCGGCTTCCTTCCAGTCCGTGAGGATCTTATCCGCGTACTGGAAACTGGGGTTGTGGATGGCCGTGATGGTCCTGTTGCAGGCCTCCAGCACCACGTCCCGGTTAAAACCGTAGTCCTTGAACCATTTATCCATCAGCTTCTGTTCCGGCGCAGCCGGTTTCCTGCTGTTTATCCCAAATGCCTTCATCACTGCAAATGAATCCCTGTTATAGGAAGCCGAATAATCCTTTGCCTCCTGGGCCGTATGGATTCCCTTCTCATGCCAGCTCCTGGCCACCGCCTCAATATAGCGTATGGAGGTATGGCCGTTCTGGACGCAGTATTCCACCAGGTATTCCAGCAGTTCCTCATTCATCCCCAAATCCTCATACAGATAAGCGAAAACCTGGCAGTCCCTGGGGGTAAATACCTTGTTCAGGTACTTCTGGGCAATATAGAGGAGCTGTGAAAAACCTTCATCCTGGGAAAGGCGGTTCACCTGTTCCGCAGAGTATACAGGCTTGTCCCTGTTCTCCTGGACCGCCTGGTTCTGTTCCCTTCGTCCCTGCGCCATATCCCCCTGCCCATGGGCATCCCAGATTCCCGGTGCCTGTCCATAGGTGTCCTGGATTCCTGTCCCCTGTCCATGGGTGTCCTGGATTCCTGTCCCCTGCCCATGGATGTCCTGGATTCCTGTTCCCTGGACACGGGTGTCCTGGATTCCTGCTGCCTGGACACGGATATCCCCGGCCATGGCGCCATTGACTTCATAATTCCCCAGCACCTGGTCATGGGCAGGTGGCTGGTGGACCTCCGGCAGACCGGCGGCCTGGTTCCTAACCGCCTGGGTCCTGGCAGACACTCCCCTTGACTGCACCGCCCCCTCATCCTGACGGCCCATGGACGCACAGGATGCAGGCGCTTCCTTCCTGGTTCCGGAAAGGATTCCCAGCTTTTCCCAGTAGGCCAGTGCCCTGCGCACATCTGATTCCGTATGGTCCAGGGCATCTGCAATCCCCTCTATGGTGATGTCCTCACCCTGATGGCGCAGCACAAACAGGTATACCTTGACATATTCCCCATTGGCCCTTGCCATATATTCATCAATAAATTCATGAGCCACCGCAGTGGACGGCACGCTCCATCTGTCCTTAAAATTCACACCCATCTCACCACTCCTTACATCTTCTGGCCCGCAGACATGTCTTTTCCTGCCGGCCGGGCGGCACATGCGTTACATTCCATATCATAACACATCCACATCTAAAAGAAAATAGGCGCATTTTTACACAATCCGACTTGTGGATAATGTGGATAATGTGGAAAAATAGTGGACATAATTGTTCGCGGGCATGCCCAAATCCCCTTTTTTCCGTATAAAACCAAGAAATTCGAAATTGATTGACATTTTTTTATGTTAATCAAAAAATCCACATAGCTTCTTTACATAAAATGTTGAAAACTATGTGGATAATGTGGATAACTACTGGCCTAACAGCTTTTCCCCTACTTTTACAATGTCTCCGGCGCCCATAGTTATCAACACATCGCCGTTTATACAATTTTCTAAAATAAATGTCTCTATGTCATCGAAGGACGGGATATAGTGGGCTTTTGTCCCAAGCCGCTCGATGCGCTGTGCAATATCCCGTGAGCTTACGCCCAGGGTGTCGGTCTCCCTGGCAGCGTATATATCGGCAAGTATCACCTCGTCCGCGGCTGAAAGGGTCTCTGCGAACTGGTCCAGGAACGCCTTGGTCCTGGTGTACGTGTGGGGCTGGAACACGCACCACAGCTTCCTGTGGGGATAATTCTTTGCAGCGGACAGGGTTGCCTTTATCTCCTGGGGATGGTGGGCATAGTCATCAATGATGGTAATCCCGCCTATCTCCCCCTTTTTCTCAAACCTTCTGTCCGTGCCCGTGAACTTCCGAAGCCCTGCCATGACAGCGTCAAATCCGGCTCCCAATTCCATGGCCACGGCAATGGCCGCCAGGGAATTATACACATTATGCTCCCCTGTCACGCCCAGGGTGATGCGGTTCACCACTTCCCCCTGGATGACCAGGTCATAGGAGGGCCTTGCAAATCCGTCATATGTGATATCCTTTGCCGTATAGGTGCTGGAACTGTCCTTGCCAAAGGTGACAACCCTGCAGCCCAGCCCCTTCGTAATCTCCTCAACCGCATCAATGCCGCTGTTGATTACCAGAAGCCCCCTGGAGGGAAGCTTTTCTGCAAACAGCCGGAAGGAATGGCGGATATCCTGGATATCCTTAAAGAAATCCAGGTGGTCCTCCTCAATGTTCAGTATGACCTCCATGGTGGGATGGAATGACAGGAAGCTGTTGGTATATTCGCAGGCTTCCGTGACAAACAGCTCCGGGCTTCCCACCCTGATGTTGCCGCCTATATCCTGAAGGATACCGCCCACGGAAATGGTCGGGTCCAGATTCCCTGCTAACAGGATATCCGTAATCATGGATGTGGTGGTGGTCTTGCCGTGAGTCCCGGATACAGCAACCGCCTGCTTATAGTTGCGCATCATCTCCCCTAAAAGCTCTGCCCTGGAAAGCATGGGGATCCCCTTTTCCTTGACTGCCATGAATTCCGGGTTATCCTCATGGATGGCGGCAGTATACACCACCACGTCAATGCCCGGTTCCTTCTCTATATTTGCAGCCCTCTGACCGTAGTACACCCTGGCGCCTCTATCCGTAAGATGGTCCGTAAGCCCTGTCTCATGGGAGTCAGAACCCGTAACGGTAAATCCTTCTTCCAGGAGGATTTCCGCCAGACCGCTCATGCTGATGCCTCCAATCCCGATAAAATGAACATGTTCCGGTTTTCCAAAATCTATCTGATACATAATCAATAATCCTTCCCTGTGCCCATAGAGCTGTCCGCAGCGCTGTCTGCACAAAAATATCTCTTCCTTATTATATCAAAAAAACACTGAAAAGCTATATAAAAAATGGAGAATTACCGCCCCCGCGGCAACTCTCCGTCATGTATCTTACTAAAATATATTATGTTCGTGCTGTGTCCGTGCTGTCCGGCCGCTGAAAATCAGGTTCTTATACCTGTCCAGGGTTATCAGCAGTACATTCCCAAGGACACCGATGGCCAGTATCTCACCGATTCCAACCGTTCCCATGGCCACGAGGATTAAATCCTCAGAACCATACGCATACCGCAGCACCCATGGGATGATGATGGTATTGGCAAGGATGGGCGGGATGCACACGCACCATCTGTGCTTCCTCACATACCATGAACCGGCTGCCCCGATCAGCGTTGCCAGGCTTCCGAATACCACGTCTAAGGGCATTGCCCCGCAGAGCAGGTTGGATAGCAGGCACCCCACAAACAGTCCCGGCACTGCCGCCGGCGTGAAGAAGGGCAGGATGCAGAGGGCCTCCGAAATCCTGAACTGGACCGGGCCAAAGCTGATGGGTGCAAACAGGATGGTAAGCACCACATAGATGGCTGCAATCATGGCCCCCTGGGCCAGCACATACAGCTTGTTGTTACTCTCTCTCATATTCTGTTGTCTCCTTTAGTTTTGTTTTAGGTGTGGAAGGTTTCGAACACACCATCTTATATGTCTTATTGACTGATAAAGTATAGCATCAGATTGCACAATTATCAAGACCTATTTTACCGGCTGTCTTACCCTTCTCATTTACCTTCTCATTTACCCCCCTTATCATTTAAAGCACAAACATCATATGGGTAATGCCGCATTTTCTGTTTGATAGATATGCACAGGCTGATTATTTTATGCTATACTCACCATATACATCATAGTCCGGGGCATGAATCACAGCCTGCACCATCCATTACACCCTCACTACAACTACCGATTACTGACTGCATTTCACAGTCCGTGCCCCATCCACCCTGCACATGAACGAGGTCCCTGCCATGAGTACAACCGGCTACATCAACATATCCCTTGAATTGTTCGGAGGACTGCTCTCACTGATATTCATCCTCAGCCTTTCCCTTGGCAGCCTCAAAAAGGAAACGCTGGAGCGGCTGTATATCCGCGTGCTTTCAATCAATACAATCCTGTTGTTTTCCGATGCCGCCGCATGGATCTTCAAGGGGCATCCTGACAGGTTCAGCTTCTGGATGGTACGGATAGCCAATTTCCTTGTGTTTACATTCGGATATATCCTGTTAGCAGTGTTTACGGATTATCTGGTCTGCTTTGTATCCGGGAAGGGGGCCGGGATATCCAGGGCTCCTTCCCGTCTCATGTGGGGGCTGGCCCTGTCAGCCATTGTCCTGGTGGTCATATCACAGTACAACCACATGTATTACCTGATTGACAGCCATAATGTCTACCACCGCCAGCGCTGGTTCTGGATATCCCAGATATACGGCATCATCTGCATGCTTATCAACGGGGCAATCCTGGCACGGTACAGGAAGTATCTGTCCAGGAAAGAACTGGCCGGGCTGGCCGCCTACATATTGATGCCTGTCATAGCCATGCTGGTCCAGATGCTCATATACGGCATAGCGGTCCTCTATATCGCCACCACGGTTTCGGCCCTGTGCATCTACATCAGCATCCAGGTGGAACAGTCCCGCAAATTCAGCCAGGAGGAGCTGGAACTGGAGAAAAGCCGGACAGCCATCATGCTGTCCCAGATCCATCCTCATTTCCTCTACAACTCCCTGTCCGTCATCAAGGGCCTGTGCCAGACCGACCCCAGGCAGGCGGAACTGGCTGTTGACCATTTCTCCGGCTTTTTAAGGGGGAACCTGGATTCCCTGACCGCCGGCTCCCCCATACCGTTCAGCCAGGAACTGTCCCATACAAGGCATTACCTGGAACTGGAACAGATGCGCTTTGGCTACAGGCTGAACGTTATCTATGACACGCCTGTGACGGACTTTTTAATCCCGCCCCTTACCCTGCAGCCCATTGTGGAAAATGCAGTCCGCCACGGCATCGTCAAGCGGGAGGAAGGCGGCACCCTGACGGTTGCCACTGCCCTGACCAGCGATGCCTATACGGTTACGGTGACAGATGACGGGGTCGGATTCGACCCTTCAGGCCCATTGCAGGACGGAAAAAAGCACATAGGCATACAGAATGTCAGGAAACGCCTCCAGGCCCAGTGCAGCGCAAGCCTGACCATCCGGAGTGTCCGGGGATGCGGCACCACGGCAATGATTACCCTCCCAAGGAAAGCTGGGGAAAAATAAAGCTGTTTTCATTCCATTTTAACAGAAAAGAGATGACTGAAACCATGAAAATACTTGCTGTAGATGATGAACCCCTTGTGCTGGATGTCCTGATAAAAGCCATCCGCGAGGCCGAGGCTGGCTGTGAAGTCCAGGGCTTCATGCGTTCCCGTGAGGCCCTGGCCGCGGTCCAGGACGGCCTGCGGCCGGATGTGGCATTCTTAGATATCGAGATGGCGGGCATAAACGGCCTGGAACTGGCCATGAAGATACGCGCCATTTCCAACAACACAAAAATCATTTTCGTCACAGGATATCCCCAGTATGCGCTGGATGCATACTCCATTCATGCCAGGGGATACCTGCTAAAGCCTGCCACCCCGGAACATGTCCGCGGTGAACTGAATGAGCTAAAACGCCCTCCGCTCCATGTAAACGGCCGTATCCGTGTGCAGACCTTTGGGAATTTTGAGATTTTTGTGGATGACAGGCCCCTTCACTTCAATCTGTCCAAGACCAAGGAACTGCTGGCCTATCTTGTTGACCGCCGCGGAGCGGCCGTCAACACAGGCGAGCTGTGTGCGGTACTGTGGGAGCAGCGGCCGGACAGCCTCTCGGTAAGAAGCCATCTGCGCACCCTGATATCTGATTTGAGCCGCACCCTTTCCCTGGCCGATGCCGGGGACATACTGATTAAAAGACGCAACAGCTTTGCCATTGACTGTGAAAAACTGGACTGTGACCTCTATGGTTTCCTGCGCCAGGAACCGGATGCCATCAACACATACATGGGTGAATACATGATGCAGTACACATGGGCCGAGATGACACTAGGTGAACTGGAGCGCCAGAAATAGGATTTGATTTGCGGTTTCTTTGCGGTTTCCCTGCTATAGTAAAAAGAGAATACCCAGCACTGCGTTGCTAAAAGGAGACCCCTATGAAATCCATACAGACAAAATTCATTGCCCTGATATTAGGCTGTGTCCTGCTTTCCTCCCTGGTCATCGGAGGAGCCGGAATCATAAATGCCAATCAGGTGGTGGATAAGGATTCCGCCGATATCATGAATCTGATGTGCAGCGAAAAAGCCAATGAACTGAACGGGCTTTTTTCCTGCATCGAGCAGTCTGTCAATACAGTAGCAGTCTACGCAAACAGGGAACTGACGGATGTTAAGAAGTTCAAGACCGACCCTGAATATGTGAGGGAATATACCAGACGAATCCAGGACATTGCCGTCAACGCCGCCAACAACACCCAGGGAGCGCTGGCCGTCTATGTGCGCTACAATCCGAATTTCACCTCCCCTACCTCAGGACTTTTCTGGAGTAAGACAGCCCTGGACGGGCGGTTCCAGGAACTGCCGCCCACGGACTTCTCCCGGTACAGCCCGGACGACGTGGAGCATGTGGGCTGGTATTACCTTCCTGTCAAAAGCGGCCAGGCCACCTGGATGGCGCCCTATATGAACAAGAACATACAGGTTGAGATGATTTCCTATGTTGTTCCCCTGTACGCGGACAACACAACCATCGGCGTGGTAGGCATGGACATTGATTTCAGCCTTATCAAGAATTCAGTGAATACGATACACGTCTATGATACCGGTTATGCCTTCCTGACGGATGAACAGGCCAATATCATGTACCACAGGGATATACCGGCCAAAACCCCCATGGACAGCTTAGAAAGCAGCCTGCTCCCGGTTGCGGACAGACTGCGCAGCGGCGGCATCGGCAATTACCTGTTTTCCTATGAATGGAGGGGACACAGGAAACGGATGGCCCTGTGCAGCCTTAAGAACGGGATGCGTCTGGCCATCACGGCGCCCTCCAATGAGATAGACGCAGCCAAGAATACGCTGATACTGCAAAGCAGCATTGCCCTGGTCAGCATATCCGCCCTGGCTGTCATCCTCACCATCATGATGACCCGGCGCCTGATAAAACCCCTTAAGGAGCTGAACGAAGCAGCCAAGAAAATAGCCGAGGGTGACCTCTCCGTCTCCCTCTCCCACCAGACCAAGGACGAGGTGGGCATGCTGGCCGACAGTTTCCAGCAGACCGTCAACCATCTGCAAAAATACATTAATTACATCAACGGCCTTGCTTACCGGGACGGCCTCACCGGGGTCAAGAACAAAACAGCCTATCAGGAAACCGTGGCCCATCTGGAGGAAAAAACCAGGACCGGACGGCCTGAGTTTGCGATGATTGTCTTCGACATCAACAACCTGAAAACGATTAACGACACCCAGGGCCATGACTTCGGCGACATACTGATCATCGATTCCTGCAAACTTATCTGCAAGGTATTCAAGCGCAGTCCGGTCTACCGCATCGGCGGCGATGAATTTGTGGTGATTCTGGAAAATGATGACTTTGAAAACTATGAAGAGCTTCTGGCCCGCTTCAACACGGCTTTGGATGACTACAACAGACACGCCAGGCCTGACGGCAGGATATCCATTGCCAGAGGCATTGCCATCTATGAGGAAAATGTGGACCTGACGGTCAGCGATGTATTCAAGCGCGCTGACGATGCCATGTACCAGAATAAGATACAGATGAAAAAACGAGGGGAAAAGGCAGACCGCAGCGGATCAGGCAGTAACGCAGACCTTTGTCCGGACGGCAGTACCGACCGTAATCCAGACAGGTAGTACCGGCCATAATCCGGATTGTAGTCTAAACAGTGGATTAAACACATAAATAGCCATGGTTATCCCAATTATATTATTGAGAGTCCCAAAACAGCCAGATACAGGCAGACGGTACAAATCCCCATCTGCCTGTATCTTTTCATCTTATCATTTCCAATATCATGAGAAGCCATAAATCCCCGGCTTCAGACCCGGTCAATGTCCGCATGTCCCACCATGCCCATGGCAGCTGTGTTCCCCGCCTTCATGGTGATGGTTACACATGGTATCCGGGTCATAATCCAGGCTGCCTTTTAAGAATGCATCCACAGCCTCATCCGCATTACCGGATGCTCCCGGGTACAGATCAATCCCGGCCTGGGCCAGGGCAACCCTGGCGCCCCCGCCAATCCCGCCGCAGATAAGGGCTTCCACACCCAGGTTCTTCAAAAATACGGCCAGGGCTTCATGGCCGCTTCCTCCAGTCCCCACAACCTGTGATGACACCACCCTGCCATCTTCCGTCTCATAAAGCTTAAATGCCTCACAATGTCCAAAGTGCTGGAATATCTGCTCATTCTCGTATGTTACAGCTATCTTCATTACAATCTCCTCCTGATTTGTTATTGCAGCGGCGTCTCTGGCACCGGCGCTTCCCGCAGTCCTTACCGCAGCAGCTGCCAGCATCCGGGCACAGGCTGTAATTGCCTCCCCGTATGGCTAACTGCCGCCCATTGACCAGACAGTCCGCCAGCTTCTTCCTGGCGGAATTATATACCGCCTGGACCGTGGTCCTGGCCACTCCCATCTGCCCGGCGCACTCCTCCTGGGTGCAGTCAAGCAGATCAATGAGCCGTATTGTCTCATACTCCTCCAGTGTAAGCTCCACCCTTGTATCCGCATCCTGATCCAATGGACCGAATACTTCTACCGTTGGCTGTGAACAGACTCTTCTGGCTTTAAAGGGCCTTGCCATGCGCATTCTCCTTATCCGCTGCTGTTGCCGCATTGTTTCTGACTTATGTCATTAACTATACAATCATTGTTGACATATGTCAATATCTTTTTTGGATTTATCGGCCCTGTTCCCGGAAGCAAACAAAACAGAGGCTGCGTCCCCATCAACGCCACCCCTGCCTATAAAAAAATCTCCTCTCTTCCCTCACACACAAGAGGGCACAAACACCTGTCCCCTTGCGCCAACCAGGTGCCCCAGCCCCAGACTGGTAACCATGGCCTGCTCAATCCCTTCCATCTGACAGGAATCCAGGTGTCCTATGTATTCCTTTAAACGGTTCCTGTCAATGGTGCGTATCTGTTCTGCCAACACGGTGGAATCCTGCTTCAGCCCTCCCCGCATCCTCCGGATACACACATGGGTCGGAATGGCTGCCTTAGTGGAACGGCTGGTGATGGCTGCTACGATGACCGTAGGGCTGTACTTATTTCCCACATCATTCTGGATGACCAGGACAGGACGTACGCCTCCCTGTTCAGATCCTACCACCGGTGACAGGTCCGCATAATATAAATCCCCTCTCAGGACATTCTGACTGATATTTTTGTTCTCTCTATACATAACATTACCTCACTGATTCATAAATGGTGTTTCCTACTGGAGATTATCGCCATTTTTGAGGTAATTAAACATCAGTCCCGCATAAGATAACCTTTTTTATCCAATGCCTCCTCGATAAGATTCAGATTCCGTTCCTCCTGCGCGGCCACTGTGTGGTAATGACAGCCGCCTGTAAGGGCCTTTAACGGCTGGTCATGGGACTGCTCCATCTGTGCCACGAACTCAGACGCATCCAGGCGGTTATTGATGATCAGGTCCACGGTAATATGCCCGTAAAGCCCATGTTCCACCGACACATCCAGCACCCTTCCGCCGTAATCCACAATGGTCTGTAACTCATCCAGGGTATCCTCCGTGTTATGGTTCACGCGCATTACCCGCATGCATTCCCTGCCGTCCATTTCGGGGCTGTGAAGGATGTAACCCTTATAAGTAGACATAATCTCCTTATTATCCGCCCTTAAAAGAGCAATATCCTGCACAATCACCTGCCTGCTGACCCCCAGTTCCCCCGCCAGTTCGGTTCCTGATACTGGCGTTGTCCTGTCATTCAATATTTCCAGGATATTCATCCTTCGCATTTCACCGTCCGTCATCCTTTTACTTCCCGCCGTCATGTCTGCCTGCCTCCGCCATGTCTAGATCCACTGTGGATTCTACTATATCTGCATCCGCCATATCCGATGCTGCTTCCGCCATATCCGACGCTGCTTCCGTCACATCCGCCGGCTCCGTCACATCCGCTGCTGCCTCCGCCATATCCTCCACCGTCAGGAAACTCCCCTCATACCCCAGGCAGCTGCACAGACCCGTTACATGCGGCTGTTCCAGTCTTGCCTCACTGAGGGCGTCCGTTTCATAGTATACCCGACTCTTCGGCCCGTCCGCCAGCACACGTCCATGGGCCATCACAATCATGCGTTCAAAATAAGCGGCGGCAAAATCCATGTCATGCAGGATAGCCAGGACCATTTTCCCTTCCAGCGCCAGCTTCTGCACAATGCCGCCCAGCCGTCTGCGTCCTCCTGCGTCCTGCGCAATGGTGGGTTCATCCAGGATCAGCACCTGTGGTTCCATGGCAAGCACGGATGCAATGGCCACCATTTTCCTGTCCGCCAGGTCCAGGTCATAAGGATTCTCATCCTGCACTGACAACAGTCCCACTGTCTCCAATGCCTTGACCGCGCTCTTTCTGGCAGCAGCCCTATCCATCCCCAGGTTCACCGGTCCCACCATTACCTCGTCCAGCACACGGTTCTTAAATATCTGGTCATCCGGATTCTGGAACACATACCCGACCCGGCCGGCCAGTCCTGCCACTGTTTTCTCCCCGATATCCTCTCCCTGAAGCAGGATCCGTCCGCTGTCAGGTTTCAGAAGCCCTTTCAGCAGCTTGACAAGCGTGGTCTTTCCCGCGCCATTCTGTCCGATGACGGCAGTGGGCCGCCGGTCCAGTTCCAGATTGAGCGCCTTGATGACCGGGCGGTCCTTGGTGTAGGAGAATCCCAGATTCTCTATGGAGAACACGGGGACGGATTCCGGTATTCCTTTTACATCGTCCCCTGCACCCTCATCCATTTCCCCTGTCCGGCACAGTTTTTCTGGAAAATGCTCCCGCACTGCCAGGGTCTGCTCCAGCGTCACCGGATAACAATTCCCGTATTTCACGGAAAATACCTTTGCAGCCTGTGTATACACAGGAGGCTCAATCCCCAACGTCCCCAGGTCCTCCCTGGCAAATATCCGCTCCGGGCTGTCATATTCAATCTGTTTACCCTCATGCAGCAGCAACAGGCGGCTGCAGTAGGATGCCAGCTTTTCCATCTTGTGTTCCACCATGATGATGGTAATCCCCGACCCTGCCAGGCGGTCCACCACCCGGAACACCTCCTCGCTGCCCTGGGGATCCAGCTGGGAGGTAGGCTCGTCCAATACAAGTACTTCCGGCTCCATGGCCAGGATACTGGCAATGGCAACCCTCTGTATCTGGCCGCCCGATAAATCAAATGGGTTGCGCTCCCTGTATGGGCTGATTTCCAACAGTTCCAGGCTTCGCTCCACCCGCTCCAGGATTTCCTCCCTTGGCACGCCCAGGTTCTGGAGCCCGAACGCCACCTCGCCAAACACCGTGTCCCTGGCCCCGGAGAGCTGGTTAAAGGGATTCTGGAACACCAGCCCTACCTTCTTGCAGAGTTCGGATACCGGGGTCTTGGACGCTTCCAAGCCGTCAATCATGACCTGGCCTCCGTAAGCGCCGCCGAACATCCCCGGCACCAGACCCATGAATGCCTGGCACAAGGTGCTCTTTCCTGCTTTATTCCCACCCAGTATCCCAATGAACTCACCTTTCTCCACCTTGAACCCCAGGCCGTCAAGGGCCAGCTTCTCTGTGTGGGGATACCTGTATTTCAGATTCTTAACCTCAATAAATGACATGGACTGCCCTCCATCCAACGGCACATACAATGAGAAGGGCCATGGCCGCCGCGAAAAGCCTGTCCCTTCTTCCCATCTTCCCGTCCGTCAGGAATGTCTTCTTTTCCTTTGAATCAAACCCCCTGACCTCCAGTGCAATGGCCCTTTCCCTTGTATTGATCAGGGAGCTGCTGACTACGGGAGCAATGAGCGGGATGAATGCCTTGGCCCTCACAAGCAGGTTTCCCTCTGTTTCCATTCCCCTGCTTCTCTGGGCATCCATGATGGTATTCATGGTCCCCGTCATCTGGGGTATGATCTGGAATACGGAACTGATCATATATCCGAATCTGGGCGGAAATCCAATCTGCTCCAGGTCATCCACCAGTTCGGCCGGCTTGGTGGACAGCACGAACACCGCAAATGCCAGCAGCATGTTAAGGATATTAAACCCGATACCTGCCGCATACCGGATGCCTTCCCGGTAGAACTGGAGCGGCCCCAGCGCGAACAGCACATTCTGGTTGGCCCGGTTGAACAGACCGTGGATTAGGAACACCGTGGCAATGATGGTAAAGGAAAATGCAATCAGCGGGAAGACCCTGGATATAATCTTCCCACTGACCAAAAGACACAGGCTGACCCCGATGGACACCGCAAACATCCACAGGGAGCCTGCAATCAAAGGAACGCTGACCGCCGCCAGGATATAAGATAATTTTGCAAATGGATGGAGCCTCGTCAGGTATGTATCCTGCTCCACATAAAGGCTTATATTCTTCATACAGGTACCATTTCCTTCCTCATCGTTTCCTTCCTTATCATATCCTTACCGTCAGTCCAGGCTCTCCACCTTATTATCCACATCATACATGGATGTAAGCTTGCCTGGCAGCCCCTTCACAATGGCGTATACCACCAGGATGGTAATCAGCTTATCCGGCACATCCACCACCACTTCATCCAGAAGCGACCCAAGGAAAACCGGCATCCCGGAAGCCTGGGACCATGCAAATACAGCATCCCCCCATACATTGCCCGTGGTACCGCCCCAGAAGATGATGTTAAGGGGTGTGGAAATCACCACTGCGGCCAGTCCGGCCACGCAGGCTGAAAGAATCGCCCCCGGCAGCTTTTTCATCTGTCCCAGCCGGGCCATGATTCCCACTGCCACTCCGATTCCAAGGCTGGTAAGCGCATAAACCAGCGTTATAGTATCCCCTGTGGTAAAGCCGTAAATCAGGTTATTGGCAGCGCCGCACACAGCGCCGATGACCGGCCCGCCAAGGACGGCGCCAATGCAGGTTCCGATGGAATCCAGCCACAGCGGCAGCTTCAGCACGGATGCAAACAGCTTTCCAAGATAGTTGATCCCGATACATGCCGGAATCAGCACAAAACAGGCTACGTTTAATTTTGTCTTAAATAAATGGTTCATACTCAATCCTCCCTGGTTTTTATACTATCCAGAGGATTTTAACGCAAATATACTGTCTTGTCAACCAAATGTCAGGTGACAAGACAGTATCGTTTCCTGATGCTGCGTGTTAAGTCCGTTCCTTTCCATCCGTCCGCAGGTTTCAGTCCGGCCCTCCCCGATTCATCCGCAGGCTTCAGTCCATCCCTTCCCCATTAAGCTGCCCGCTCCTGTCCCTATAACAGGTATGCAGCATCTTCTCAGCCAGTCCGCTTAAGGGTTTTCCATAAAATTCGCTGTACAGCGCCTTAATCTCTTCATTCTCATGGCTCAGGCGTACCTTCATGGCGCCGTCCCTCTTATAGAGGCTGTCAATCCGCTTCTGCCGCAGGGCATCCCCTTCAAACTTCTTATCCTTGGGCTGTCCGCCTCCGCCGATGCATCCGCCCGGACATGTCATGACTTCCACGAAATGGTACTGCTTTTCCCCTTCCTTCATCTGCTCCAGGAACCGGCGCAGGCTGGCGGTTCCGTACACCACCGCAACATTTACCGTCATGCCGCCCACCTGCAGGCTGGCTTCCTTTACTGCCTCCATTCCCCTTACAGGTTCTAACTGGTAGAGCACGGCAGGCGCCTTGTCCCCTGTTATATTCTCATAGGCCGTGCGCAGGGCCGCCTCCATCACTCCGCCTGTATTGCCGAAGATGACCCCGGCTCCGGAGCCCTGGCCCATAAGCCTGTCATAATCAGAATCCTTCAGGGCTGAAAAATCAATATTCTTCATCCTGGCCCACTGGGCCAGTTCCCTGGTGGTGATTACATAATCCATGTCCCGCATATCCTCAATACCAAGGTACTGCCCTGCCGCATTCATCTCCTGCCTGCGGATTTCATACTTCTTGGCCGTACACGGGGTAACTGCCACATTGACAATCCTCTTGGGGTCAATGCCCATTTTCTGTGCAAAATAAGTCTTAATGGTCGGCCCCTGCATGCCGATCGGGCTCTTGGCAGAGGAGATGTGGGGGAGCATTTCAGGATAATAGATTTCCGCAAACTTCACCCAAGCAGGACAGCAGCTGGTAAACTGGGGCAGCGGCCTGTCTCCCGTGGTAATCCGTTCAATCAGCTCACTGGCCTCCTCCATGATGGTCAGGTCAGCCGCAAAGTTGGTATCCAGCACATAATCCACACCCAGGGCGCGCAGCAGAGCCACCATCTTCCCCTGGACAAAGCTGCCGTCCTCCATGCCGAATTCCTCTCCCAGCGCAGCGCGCACCGAAGGTGAGGTAGACACCACCACCACTTTTTCCGGGTCCATGATATCAGCGGCCACCATGCCGTATTCAGGCTGTTCCCGGATGCTCTCCACCGGACAGACATTGGCGCACTGGCCGCAGTTGATACAGACAGCCCTGTCCCCGGTCCTTAACAGGTCATAGGTCCCAAGGACGCCGATGTAATCACGGCACATGTCACGGCATTGGCCGCACTTGATGCATCTGGATTCCTCCCTGAAGATGGAAACATTTTCCTTGTCAATGGGTACCCTTACTTCCGGTGATAAATGTTTACTCATAGCTTTTACCTCACACTTTCTCTGTTGTATTGTTTGTGGTAATTCCGTGCAATCCTAATATTAATAATAATTACTATTATTGTATTTGTCAACCACTTTTGGCATTTTTTCTCATCTGCACAAAAAACAGGAGGGTCCGGATCAGGCAACAGGAAAACCATCGCCAGATCAGAACACTCCTGCTCTATCTCAAATATCAATCCATCCGCTATTAATCCGTCCGCTATTAATCCATCCGCCGCCTGGTTGTGCCTGTGCACCGTCCATACCGATAGGCCGGCCATATCTTCCCCTGTCATGGATCCTATTGCAGTTCCCTGCATATCTCCCTGTAAACATCCCCATATATACTGCCTTTGTTCCATATAAAAGCAAAATCATGCTCCATCTGGAAATCCCGCAGCTGCAGTTCACGGATCCTGCCGTCCTCAATCCCCTCTTCCACCGCGGTCCTGTAAAGGAAGGTGACGCCAGCGTCCTTCTCCAGCAGCTGGAGGATTACATGCATACTCCCAACCTCGGTCATATGGGCAAAATCCGTCAGCCGGATATTCTTTATCTCCAGGTTCTTCTCCAGTATATCCCTTGTCCCCGACCCCGGCTCCCGGATCAGGAGATGCTCCCCTAACAGGTCCTTAAGCTGCCTAGGCTCACGCTTAAACCGGTGGCAGGAAGCGCACACCGGGATAAATGGCTCGGTCCGGTACACCAGGGAATCGTAGATACGCTCATCATAGTACCCCTCCACCATGGCAAACTGGATATCCCCGTTTGAAAGCTTATGAAGAAGCTCATCCGTGTTGCCGATGGATACCCGGATATCCGCATCCGGATGCCGGTGTATATAGGAAGCCAGGGGCGTGGATATGACTGACTCCCCAATGGTCCTTGTGGTCCCAAACCTCAAGGTAGGGGCCTGCTCCGGAACGCAGGCCAGCAGCTCCTTCAGGTGGGCCTCGTCATTCTTGAGCGTGGTGGCTGCCTGGAGCAGCCTTTCACCTGCCGGGGAAAGATGTACCTTCTTCCCCTCACTGATAAACAGCCTGACCCCATAAAGCGTTTCCAGATACCGTATATGCTGCGATACGGCTGGCTGTGTAATGTGCAGCTCCTCAGCGGCCTTAGTGTAATTCATATGCCTGCATACGGCAAGAAATGTGTAAACCCTGAAATCCAGCATGATCCAAATCCCCTTTATCCACCTATATTTCCAACGTATTTTATGCTTATTCCTTATCATAACATAACTTTATCAAAATATAAATATATATAATTTTATTTTATGCTTTCCATAAGTTACCATGTATTCCAGGTTACACCAATACATACCGATATTTTGAGGAGGAAAAAGGAATGATAGGATTGAAACAAAAATGGAAGGGACTGCTTCTGTGTCTGGTCATCGCACTGCCGTCCTGGTTTTTAGGGAAACTATTCCCCATTGTAGGAGGCGCCGTGATTGCCATCCTGGCGGGCATGGTCCTCACAGGCTTCATCCGGCACAAGGAAGCGCTGGAACCGGGAATTAAATTTACATCAAAGAAAATACTTCAATGGGCCGTCATACTTCTTGGCTTTGGGATGAATCTGAGTGTTGTCCTGGAAACGGGCAAACAGTCCCTGCCAATCATAATCTCCACCATCACAACCTCCCTGATCATTGCATATGCATTACATAAAGCCATGAATATACCATCTAAGATATCCACCCTGGTGGGCGTTGGTTCCTCCATCTGCGGTGGTTCCGCCATTGCGGCCACTGCCCCGGTCATTGACGCTGACGATGAAGAGGTTGCGCAGGCAATCTCCGTCATCTTCTTCTTTAACGTGCTGGCAGCAATCCTGTTCCCGGCCTTTGGGAAAATGCTTGGATTTGACACAATGTCCGGCAACGCTTTCGGCGTATTCGCGGGCACTGCCATCAATGACACCTCCTCCGTGACAGCCGCCGCATCCACCTGGGACGGCATGTGGAACCTGGGCTCCGCCACCCTGGACAAAGCAGTGACCGTAAAGCTTACCAGGACCCTGGCAATCATCCCAATCACCCTGTTCCTGGCATTCATAAGGACCAGGAACGAAGAAAAAAATGACAGGGCACAGGGACAGTCCGTAAGCTTCAAGGATATATTCCCATTCTTCATCCTTTACTTCATGGCTGCCTCCATCCTCACCACCATAGCCCTTAATGCGGGTGTGCCCATGGCCTTTTTCCAGCCCATCAAGGAACTGAGCAAATTCTTCATTGTTCTGGCCATGGCTGCCATCGGACTTAACACCAACCTGGTAAAACTCATAAAGACCGGCGGGAAGCCAATCTTCATGGGTGCGTGCTGCTGGGCGGGCATCACGGCTGTAAGCCTGGGGCTTCAGAGTATTCTCGGCATCTGGTAAACCCAGCCCCCTTCCAGTGTTCAGTTTCCTGCAATTAAAATAAGGCCGCCACCGTCAGCTGATATGCCCCTTGTCTACTTAAGAGGTATCATATCAAGCAACGGTGCGGCCTTACTTCATATTCCAATCGACTTCATATTCCAATCGGTAACCCTGCCTGAATGTATCCCGGGTCAGGCGTTCTTTCCTTCCAAAGCATGGACCATATTCACCACAAACTCATGGCTTGGCACTGGTACGCCCACCTTTGCCGCGGCGCGCACAACCGAACCGCTGATGGTGTCCACCTCGCTCTTCCTTCCGTCCCTTAAGTCGGCACGGATGGAGGTGCAGCCATTGGGAGACATCTCGGAGGTCTTCCTTACCTTGGCGGCAATGGCTTCCTCGTCAGCCTCAAGGCCCATGGCCTTGGCCACTGCCACCGCCTCCTTAATGAGCCTGCGTGTCATGGCCCAGGCATATTCATTGGATGCGATGTAGCCCATATCCACCTGAAGGATGCCTGTCACCGCGCTTAAGGATACATTGGTAAACAGCTTATCCCAGATTAACTGCTGGATATTGGCATGGATTTTCACATTGAACCCGCAGCAGTCAAATGCTTCCTTCAGTCTTGGCAGGAAACCGTCCTTATCCTCAACCAGCATGCCCACATTGGTGTTTCCCTCACCGCCGCGTCTGATATGGCCCAGTCCAAGAACCGCGCCATTATCCTCAGTGGTCCCGATAACAATATGGTCCTGGTCAACAAACTCTCCCAGGATGTCTTCATGTCCGGAACCGTTCTGCAGTGTCATCACATAGGTATCCGGCCCAATCAGGCTCTTATTGCCTGACAGGGCTGCCCGTGAGAACAGGGACTTCACGAACAGGATGACCAGATCCACTGGTTCAAGCCCCTCCGTGGATGTCATGGCCTGTGGGCGGTATATCACATCCTGGCCGTTCTCCTGTATCTTAAGACCTTCTTTCCGGATATGCTCCACAACCGGAGCAGCCGTATCTACAAGATATACTTCATTGTTCTGTGACAGATGTCCGCCATAGATGGAACCCATGGCTCCGGCGCCGATTACAGCTATTCTCATATTTCCCACCTTCTATCATGCATATTATGCAGTAAATCCTGGCAGACCCTCGATTGCATATGCGCGGACCGGCATGGAGTCAGCGCCAATGAGCGGTAATGGGGTATAGGACATGAAGAAGGTATCGGTAGAAAGCTCCTCCAGGTTCTTTAATACTTCCAGGAATACAATGTCAACTTCCATCAGGATATCATGGAAAGGCTTAACGTCCTCGTTGCAGTTCTCAATGGAAACACCGTCGCCAAAGCCCACACATTTCACTTTGTGGTTGCGGAACCACCATGCGCTCTCGGCATTGATGAACAGACGCTTGTCATCCGGGCTGTTGGTAGCGGGTGTGAATGGAGGGAACTTCCAGTTGCTGTCCAGGATCACAATATCCCCTTCCTTGATGCGGTCCCCGCATGCACGGTCCAGGTCAGCTGCGCTGATGTGTGCATTGGGCTCCAGGAAATCGATGTTCACATAGATTGCACGTCCCATAAATGTAGTCAGAGGAAGATCCCCAACCGACTTCCCATCCTCAAAGTGATGGTAAGGACACTCGCAGTGTGTTCCCAGATGGGTGGTCAGATCCAGCGCCGTGTGGAAATCCGGGATCGGGCCGCCTGTGTTGTAGCGGATCAGATGACATCTTCTGGACTCTGTTGCCGGATCCAGCACCTTTGTTAAATCAACCAGTCTTAAACCATTGCCTAATTCGTATACGCTCATTGCTTAATACCTCCTGTTAATATGATTCATTATCGTTGAGTTCATTATACCAGTATACCGGTATACCGGTCAAGCACTTTTTCATTGACTTTATAGAATATCTGGGGTATGATTAATCCAATATCCCATAGGATTAAGAGTAAGGAGTTTTTTATGATGGTTGCCAAAAATTCACTGCAGTCCCAAGCATATAATACACTGAAGGAGCAGATTCTCTCCAATATCCTGACACCGGGCGAGCTCTATTCCGAGACAAGGATATCAAAGGAGCTTGGCATCTCACGCACCCCCATGAGGGAAGCGCTCCAGTGCCTGTCCCAGGATGGCTATATCACTATCATTCCCAGCCGCGGCTTCATGATACGCCAGCTGAGCAGGGAATCCATGAGGGAATCCATACAGATACGCTGTGCCATAGAGGGTTTCTGCGTCCATCTGATTGCATCCCAGCCATCGGAGAAACGCTGCCAGAAACTATTAAAGGAAATGGAGCGCTCCCTGGCCCGCCAGAAAAAGGCCCTGGACTCCCCCAATGCACGACGTTCCTTCATCGAGGAGGACCACCGGTTCCATCTTCTCCTGGTCCACTACGCGGACAATGACGAATTCAACCACCTGTTCCAGAGGCTGATGTACATGATTCATCTGACCACTGCGGGCGCCCTGGCCATTGACGGCCGCGCCCAGGCCACCTATGATGAACACGAGGAGCTTTACAGATGCCTGAAGGATGAGGACGGCGACAAGGCCTACCGGATCCTCATCGCACACCTGCTGATGCCTCTTAACATGGACCTGCTTTAACGGAATCCCTGATGGAAAAAATGCATCTTACACCAGTGCTGCCTGGTGCAGGATGCATTTTTAAAGTTGCCAAAGGACACTTAATCCATTTTTACAACTACCTTCATATAATTGCCGGGATTCTTCTCAATATCCCTGATTGTATCAGGCGCTTCCCCGAGTCCGATGGTCTTTGTGAGGATCTTAGCCACATCCACCTTTTTCGTGTAAATCAGCTGGATTGCCTCCTCAAATTCGCCTGCGCTGGTACGCGCGCCCCGGATGTCGATTTCCTTGCGGGTAATCAGGTCCGTTGGTATCGATGTCTCCTTTGGAGGCCATCCGGTAAGGGTAACCCTTCCTGCATGGCTTACAAGGTCCAGGCTTAAACGGACAGCCGCATTGGCGCCGCTGCACTCCATTACCTGCTGCGCCATCATCCCTCCGGTAATCTCGCGGACGCGTGTTTCCGGGTCCTCATTGCTGGAATTAATGACATACTCAATCCCCAGCCCCTTTGCAAAATCCAGACGCTCCTGCACCAGGTCCAGCAGGATGGCGTGGGCGCCGTAAGCCTGGGCAATCATTCCGGCCAACAGCCCGATCGGGCCTGCACCGATGATGGCGCAGTACTCCCCTGCCTTCAATCCGCCCCTGTGGATACCATGGAGGGAAATGGTCAGCGGCTCAGCCATGGCTGCATCCGTCCAATCCATATCCTCCGGCATCTTTACCAGCATGTCTGCGGGATGGCAGAAATACTCCGCCATGCCGCCGTCAATATGTACGCCCAGAACCTTTAAGTCCGTACAGCAGTTGGTGCGCCCGATGCTGCATGGATAACATTTCCCACAGTAAAGATAAGGATCCACAATCACCTTATCCCCCGGCTTTAAGCCCTTTGGGTTATCAGCCGGAATCTCTTCAATGATGCCGGCCAGCTCATGGCCGATGATCCTTGGATAGGATACCAGCTTGTTGGTGCCTCTGAAGGCGCCGATATCACTGCCGCATATGCCTGCTGTCTTAATCCGTATCAGGGCCTGCCCGGGTCCTGGCACCGGCTTTTCAAGTTCAACGCAGTCCACCTGTCTTGGTTCTGCCAGTTTTATTGCTTTCATTGTCGTCTCCTCCTTACCGCATGCAATGGAACCCGCCGGGATCCATGCACCGCCCCTGTTACAGGGCTACCTTCACAACTACCTTCTTAACCTCACATGGTCCGCCTGCCTGGCATCTTGGCTTGTGGGCATCCTCAGGCGCAACCACGATCAGGTCGCCCTCCTCCAGGAATACGCTTCCTGAAAACTCCGGCTCCTCATAAAAGATTAAATCGCTGGCCTCGTTGCGCTCCTTCTCAACCAGTCCGTCACGCTTGCACACGCCAAACTGCTCTTTGCCTGAAACCATGTACTGGATGTCAAAATATTTCTCATGTGTTTCAAAGGACCCCTGGCTTGCAGGAAATGTGGTGTACTCCTGGACATTGGCAACCACCGTGTCCCCCATGATGGGATAGCTTCCCGCAGCAAGGGACTTGATGTCGGTCTCAGCCAGCCACTTGTAGGCGCAGGTGAATTTCTCTTCCAGGTAATTATACTTCTCTGCAATACTTACATTTGAAAAAAACATGGTCATTACCTCCCTGTGTAAAAACCCCAGCACTGTCCGCGCTGTGTCATATTGTCATATATACTATTTGCTTGCAATGTCCTTTGTCTCCAGGTTGCCTGCCGCAATGGCCTGCACCTGTTCCCATACCAGCTCATCCACATTCACGCCTTCAGCCATACTCCTGGCGCGTGTTGAAACCGTGCGCTCGCCCGGACAGGTCACATGGCTACCCTCGCGCTCCGGATGGCTTGCGTCAGCGGCTGCCACACGTCTGTTAAGCATGGACTGGATTTCATCCTTAGAACCGAACAGATAGGGGTCAAAGGCAATGAAAATCTGGCAGCAGCCAGTGCAGCTTCCCTGATCCGCCTCATCCATATCGGTTCCGCAGTTGCCGTTTGCCAGCAGGGCAGCAGCCAGGTCAAGGGCAATCGCCATGCCGCTTCCCTTCCAGTATCCGGTGGGGAGGATCCGCTTGCTCTCCTCAATCGCGCCAGGGTCGCTGGTCAGGTTGCCGTCCTTGTCAAATCCGCCTGGGAATGGAAGCTCCTTGCCAGCCAGACGGTAGACGCCCAGCTTGCCGTATGCATACTGGCTCATGGCCATGTCAAGGACAATGGGTCCGTCCTCCCTTGGGATGGCAATGCAGAATGGGTTGTTGCCCACGCCCGGCTCATCGCTTCCCCAAAGAGGCATGCAGCTCTCGGTGTTAATCCAGCTGATTCCCATGAATCCTGCTTCTGCCATACGCCACGCATAGGTGCCGCCCCTCATCCAATGGGTTGTATTCTTAAGCGTCACACAGCCGATGCCGTGTTCCTTGGCCAGCTCCATGGCACGGTCCGCACAGAACAGTGCATTGGTGATTCCGATTCCCAGATGGCCGTCATAATTCTCCACCGCGCCCCTGGCTCCCGCCAGCTCCGGCTTACCCTCCAGGTTAATCCAGCCTTTCTGCACATATTCCACAAAACGCGGGATACGGTTAAGTCCGTGGCTCTCAACGCCGTCCGCGCTGGACTGGGTGTGGATGGTTGCGCAGACCTCCGCCTGCTCCTCGCTTAACCCCACATTTAAAAATGCCTTCTTAACAGTTTCCTTGATAGTATCATAGGGGATACGTAAACTCATAGTCCTTCTCCTTTTTTCCGCACATTCCATGCGCTTTTATACACATTTTACAATCAATTCATATCAATCCGCGTCTGACGGCCGTCCCATGGCTTTTGCCGGATCAGGATCATCCTCCGGCAGACCGGAATCATCCTTCACCAGACCGGAACCGTCCTTCACCGGACCGGAACCGCCTTCCGCCGGACCGGAACCGTCCTCCGCCATACCGGAACCGCCTTCCGCCCGGACTGTCTCCAGTTCCTCCACGGACGGACACGGCTTAAGTCCTGCAAACTCCATCATTTCCTCGTAAAGCCCGCTGGCCTCTTCCGGGGAGTAACCATAGACCAGGAACACGTCCATGACATAGGGGGCATAGGGGATGCCCGTTATCTCCCTTGCAAATGCCATGGCAGCTATCTCGCTCAGGGCAATGATGGTGGAATCGTTGTGCAGTGGCCCAAGGGACCAGAGCCTGATTTTCTCTGTCCTGGTATAAATCTCATGTTTGTATTTTTCTTCCACATAATGGAAGAGTTCATGGGCCAGCAAAAGCCTGCTTATATTCAGGCTGTCCGTGAGCACATCCCTGATTTCCGGTTTTTCCAGGAATTTCTTTGCCTTTTTCACCGCATCCATATAGATGCAGATGGTGTCCGGCACCCGGTATTCGGCAAAAAGCACCCGGTCCGTCTTTTCAGGATAGGTGGGATAGGATACCTTCATGCCCATGGCCTTGGCAATGACCTCCGGATCGGAACTTTTATATTCCTCCATTACCTTTACCGCATATTCCCTGCCGCAGGCCAGGGCGTGTTCCATCCAGTCCCTGCGCTGCCCATCGTTAAATTTGCCGTTCAGGGGTTCCCGTGAGAACACGTACCGGAACCATTCCACCGCGTCAATGGAAGCCAGGTCCCGAAGCATCCGGTCCAGTGGACGCAGTGGAAAATGGGGACGCTCATAGCGCCTCGTCCCCTGTTTTCCAAACAGCCCGTCTGTTATGGGCTTTAAAGCTTTCTGAAACTCTTCCTTATTCATAGTAGATTAAATCTCCGTCACTGATGCCACGATAATGATATCCTCATCCGGTTCCCTGTCTCCCAGATCCAGGTCCATCAAAAGGAAAATCTGCTCTAAGTCAACCGCGCTGTAGTCGCCTACACGCGGGCCTACACATACGAAGAAGTCGGGTCTGAGAACGGTATCCGTCTTGAACACAGCGCCGTCCTTCCACATCTGGTCAACCACTTCCTTGTACTCGCTGACCTTACACTTGGTAACCTGTCCGTTGGAACACTGGACCTTGATGAAGCCCTTTTTATCAACAATACGCAGGGGTGTCTTGTCGCCGCGCACGCCCTCGTATACATAGAACTTGTCGGTCTTCTCGGAAAGCTTGATTTCACTGACCTTTGGTCCGAAGTCCTGGGTTGCCAGCTCGCATGCCTCTGACTCGTCGCATTCCTTTAACAGGTCCGTGGTCTTAACCTCGGTTGATCCTGTTGCGATTGCAGTTACCTTACCGGTCTGGTTGTCAATCTCAATATGGACCTCAACCGTGTCAGGTGACGCGCCGGAACTTACAGCCATGTCGGCCGCTTCTTTCTTAAGTTCCCTGATATCGTCCTGGGACGGGTTGGGGATGACACGCTCCACCACGTCACGTACCATGGAAAGGGCCACGCCGATGGATGAGATGACTTCCGCATTCTCAGGAATGCTGTACTGGAGTCCCATCTTTCCTGCACAGTACGGAACAAGGGAAGCAGCGCCGCCGCCGCAGCCTACCAGCTTCATGCTGTCATGGTCAAGCTGATACTTCTCTGCCAGGGCAGTGATGGTTGCATTAACCTTCTCAAAGTCCTTATCCAGGATCTGGGTTGCCAGTTCCTCCACCGTGATGCCTAACTTATCAGCCACCGGCTGCATGGCCTTGCGGGCCGCGCCCGCATTGCCGTGCGCAAAGTACTGCTCTTCAATCAGTCCCAGTACATTGGCAGCGCATGTGTTGGTAAAGCAGATGCGCTTCCCGTTCTTTAAACGGATGGTGACATAGTCCGCCGGGTCACCCTGCTTCGGGCTTACCATCTCAATCTGCGGGTCTTCAATCTCCTCCTCAGGAGTAAAGCAAGCATACTCACATCCGGCAATATGGGCGGAACGCGGTCCTACATCCACAACCGCCTTGTCGTTAATACGCACCATGGAGCCGCCTGCGCAGCCCAGGATACGCACATCCAGGGAACTGATATATGTGTCATGTCCGCCGATCTGGGCATAGTCAACGCCCGGACGGCCATTCTTGATGACGCCGATGTTGGTGGTGGTCCCGCCTACCTCAAAGTAGATGGCATTGGAAGCACGCAGGTACATAAGGGAACCCATGACGGAAGCAGCCGGGCCTGAAAGAGCGGTCAGGATAGGACGCTTACGCATCTCGCTGATTTCCATGACGCCGCCGTCTCCTCTCATGATCATCAGGGGAACGGTTACGCCTGCCGCGCGTACGGATGACTCAGTTGCATTGGCAGTCATCATCATTTTTGGCAGGATGGATGCATTAATTGCAGCGGTACGTGTACGGCGGGTAAGGCCGTACAGCTTTGTAATATCAGAAGCCATGGTAACTGGCACATTTTTCTTCTCCGCACAGTTATGGATCATCATTTCCTCATCCATACTGTCTACACCAAAGGCCATGGAGGCAACGATTACCTGTGAACCCTGGTTCAGTAATTCATCAATATTCTGGTTGATCACATCTTCTGTCAGCATTTTCTTCTTGATGAAGGTGTTGTATACCTTAATCATCCTGCCGACCTTTTCATCCAGCACGATATCCTTAAGGGCAAGCTGGCGCTTTGCAAGGAATCCCTCCAGGCCGCCGCCTGCAACACCGACTACACCAACGCTGGCCACGTCGCCTTCAATAAAAGCGTTGGTAGCCTGAGTGGTAGAGTGGGCAACGAACACAACATCCTCAGGGGCAATGTTATTCTCGCGCATACAATTCTGAAAACTCTTCACAACACCGGCAGCAACGCCACTCTTGTCATCATGTGTAGTCTTAACCTGATTTTTTCCTATAATTTCATGGGTTTCATTATCCATTGCCACGCACTTGGTGTAAGTTCCGCCTACGTCAATACCCATACGAACAGCTCTGCTAATACGCTCTGCCATAATTTTCATTCCTTTCACTCTACAATACGTACCCGCGATTCTTTTATCGGGGACTTCCATTCATAATCTAACGAAACATTTGTCAGGGGATAACGGGTGCGCATGACACGCACCCGCTTCTATAGAATAAATCTTTATTTTTTAAGAGAGATTCACTGCTGGAAATTAGATGAACCAAGCAGCTCCAAGTCCGCCTAACAGGATGAATGCAGCAACATACTGGATTACACCTGTCAGATAAGCATTCGGAATTGACAGTTTCAGGAAGTCTCTGGATTCTACCTTGGTATAAGCAAGACCCCATGCCACCCAAGACTGGGTGATACAGCTTCCAATATTAACGGTTATGGTCGGGATGGCAAATACAGCATATAAGAACGGTACTGAGAAGGATGCAACATTAGAAAGCACACCCAGCGTAGCAGCACCACATCCAACCAGTGTCATAGGTCCGCGGAACAGGCCCATGAACAGCAGTACGGCAAAAATCACACACACAGCCAGTTCACTCTTAGGCATTACATTTCCTAAAATCGCCTTGAAGTAAGGAGATGCATAGGTTGCAACCTGGTTGAACATCGGCAGGGTAAGAAGGAAGCCTACCAGCGGAGCAGTATCAACCACACCGTCATAGTACAGCTTGTTCACTAACTGACAGTTCTCTTTAAAGGTTCCTTTCATCCTGCCGCAAAGGAACAGGGCCAGGAAACCTGCAATGATGAAGCCGCCGATAACGGAGAAATCCAGCCAAATTTTCAGCACAACCGGAACGATTGGGAGGATTAATGTATACATTGGCGCATTCTTCTGGTCAGCAGAGGAGTTGCGGCTCTGGGCTGCCCAGGAATGTACTGTCTTTGACTTCTTAAGATAAATTGCAGCCAGTAAGGTGGTTGCCACCAGCATGATGATCAGGGCTGCATAACCCCAGTGAGCTGCATACCATCCCAGTGTGAAGTCCGGCATCTCATCTGGAGTGATGTAGAATGCGCGGTACTGCGCAAAGTTAACAGGGTTCAGGTAGATGCCTGCTGCGACAGAGCCCATGAAGGAGAACATTGCAATTGCCTTCGGTACGCCAAGGGACATTAAGATTGGAAGTACGATAACGCCGATAGCGATAACAGGGCCTGCACCGGTCATGGCTGTGAAGATAAGTGCCGTAACGATGTTTAACAGTGCGATGGTAACCATTGGCTTGTCTCCGCCAAGTTCAACTGTCTTGCGGATCAGGGTAGATGCAATGCCTGTGTCCATCAGGACGCGGCCGAACCATGCGCCCCAGCACACATTAACCAGGGTGGTGCCCCAGCCTTCAGGAGCGCTCTGGAAAATCTTGTTCAGAATGGAAACCAGCTTTGTATCCGTGCCGGCGCCGAACTGAAGTACGGGGTTGGACTCGATGAATGCCGGGCTGGCAAACAGGGTCCCAAGCAAAGGCAGGACGGTCCAGATTACGGTGATAATCAGGAATCCGATCATCAGGTTGTGGCCTTTAATACAGTAATATGCCAGGCCGAAGAAAGAAAGTAACAAAATTATACCAATTATGTATTCCATGGTATTCCTCCTCATATCTTTTTTTATAATCCTACACTGTGGAACTGTTTCGGAAACCTGCGGTATCAGGCTTCCCTCTCTCTCAAAACATCAGAATATCCTAAATCCATCCCCCTTCATCATGTAATTAAATATATTTCCATCCAGATCATGGAACCGGATCCCGCCCGGGCCTATCTGGAAAAGAACTGTGGGTAAATCCCCTGGAGCGTATCCGTATTCCAGAGAACCGCGTTAAAATGGTTGGAGCATATAAGCGACGCCGCCTCCGCGTCCCCGCGCATGATGTTGTCTAACAGCAGACGCGTCTCCACCTGGGTGTGTTCCCAGCGTGTAAGGCTTGACATATACACCTTGAAGTTGAAGGTACTGTACTGAAGGTAATTGACCCGCATCATGTCGCAGTCCAGTGTCCTGAAGTAATCCCAGATATGTTCCTTGCCGCAGAAGGTGGATAAGAGATACCGCATATGCAGGTCCGCTGCCAGCAGCTCCAGCACATCACTGTCCCCTTTTACTTCTTTCTGCTTCTCCAGGCTTTCTTCCAGCAGGGCTTTCTGCTCCGGTGTCAGCCCCTGCCTGCAGACCTCCTCAATCACTGCCTGCTCCAGCACGATATGCGTATGTACGGACTGTTTAATCCTCTCAGGGTCAATCATGGTGACCACGGTCCCCCGCTGGGGATAGACCACGATATAGCCCTCTTCCGTCAGACGGGCCAGGGCGTCCCTTACCAGTGCACGGCTTACGCTCATCTGGGACGAAAGGGAATTCTCGCTGAGCATCTCCCCAGGCTCAATGGACAGGCTCAGTATCTGATTGCGCAAAAAGGAATAGATGTCATTCCTGGAATCAATTTTCGCCACCTTGTCAACGACCTCAGGCATCTCCCCATCCCCTCTCCGTCTGCCCTGACATCCCCATGCGGGGTGTCTGCCAGGATTGCATACAAGTTGATTTTTCTTTTGCATACCAGTTCAAGTCAAAAATGCATATCAGTTGCTCTTTTTCCGTCTCTCCATTGATTGTATCAATTTCAAGACATATACAAGATATCACATTTATCCCATGAACGCAACTGTTTTTTTATCATTTTCCACATGTTTATTGTTAAAATTTTGTTTACCAGTTGCTTTTTTCACAAATAATGATAAGATAATAGTAGAAATTACAAAGCCATAAATTGCATACAAGTTTATGATTGGAAATTTTTTACATTTCAATCTCCGGCTCTAATAAGGAAGAAAGAGCAAATGCATACTTATCAGACCGGATCTTCTATGCTATAATTTGATTTGCTGTACCAATCGAACGAACCGGATATCTGACAGAAAACAAGAAAGGTGATTGCCATGTCACTACTACCCTTTGATACCAATAACCGAATGATTGCAAGGCGTCCCACTGAAGACGCGCGCCAGTACGCGTACCGCGTAATAAAGAATTGTATATTAGAATTGTTCCTTCCCCCGGGACAGAAGATGAACGAGGCTGACCTGGCTTCTTCTTTAAACGTAAGCCGTACCCCGGTGCATGACACGTTTACCAGGCTCTCCCGGGAAAAACTGGTGGATGTCATCCCCCAGAGAGGGGCCTTTGTGTCCAGGATTGACTCAGAACGGATTGAACACGCCATCTGGCTCCACACCCGGCTGGGAACTTCCATGCTCCACACCATCTTCATCAAGAACGTGAAAAAAAGCGACCTGGAGGTGCTGTACTACCACCTGCGCCAGCTGGATGACTACCTGTACCAGGGCAACTTAAACCAGGCGCCCAAGCTTCTGACGGATTATTACCACCAGCTCTACATACTGGCCGGGGACATGGACCTTGTATGGGAGTCCCTGCAGAAGGTGGACATGGACCTGCAAAGGCTTTTATACCTGGCCACCAGCAGCTCCGCCATGGTGGAAGGCTTCCTCTGCGAGCTGACCAACTTAACCGACGCCCTGGCTGACCGCAATAATGACCAGGCCTGCCTGATTTACAGCCATCACATGTCCAGGATGCTTTTACTGGTGCCGCCGTTAAAGCAGCACAACCCGGAGTATTTCATCTGTGACAGCACGGATGCCGCATCCTGATACTGGTACAGACTTGGATTGAAACGAATAAGGAGGATATATCTATGGAGAATTACCAGAACCTGTTTTCCCTGAACGGCAAGACAGCCCTGATTACAGGCGGGACCGGAGGACTGGGCAGCGCCATTGCCTTGGGCTTCTTACAGAACGGCGCAGATGTGGCTGTGTGCGGAGGCCATCCGGAAAAGGCAGCCGGGCTGGCTGACTATGCGGCCCAGGCCGGAAGGAGATTCCTTTCCCTGCGCTGCGATATCCAGAAACAGGATGACATTGACCGGATGCTGGATGAAATCGAGGAGCAGCTCGGCACCCTGGACATCCTTGTAAACAGCGCGGGCATGAACCGCCTGATGCCTGCCGAGGATTATGACGAGGAAGCATTTGACCAGGTCATGGGCCTGAATGTCAAGGGCCTTCACCTGGTAACCAAGGCCGTGGGCAGACGCTTCATGATTCCCAGGAACTACGGCAGGATTTTGAACCTTTCTTCTGTAAAAAGCTTTATCGGTACAACGGAAAACTATATTGCATACTGCGCCAGCAAGGGCGCGGTGAACATGTACACCAAGCAGCTGGCCTGCGAATGGGGCAAGTACCGCATTACCTGCAATGCCATCGCCCCAACCTTTGTCCGCACCCCCATTAATTCCTTCCAGTTAGATGACCCTGTATTCTATAAGAAGCTGACAGACCGTATCCCCCTGGGCCGCATCGGGCAGGAAAAGGACATTGCCGCCGCAGCCATCTACCTGTGCAGCGACGCGGCTGCTTTTGTGAACGGACAGGTACTGGCCGTGGACGGAGGTCTTACATCCATGCAATAATCACGGACATGTCTGGGCGCCGGACATCCGCGTCCGCGCCCCGGCAGACCTCTGCCAGGGTAACATGAATCATATAAAAAGTCAGGAGGCACCATTATGATATTCGGAAATGTAAACAATGAATTTTTTGAACAGCAGACAGCAATCCTTCCCGCTCCCCTTAAAAGCGCCCTTTGCTTTTTAAAGGAAACGGACCTGGCAGCCCATGAGCCGGGCAGGTTTGATATTGAACTGGGAGGCGTTTCCATGGTCCTCCAGGTCCTGGACCTGACCACGGCCCCCCGCCAGACCCTGCGCCCTGAAATCCACCGCAAAAACATCGATGTCCAGTTCCTGGCCGCCGGGGGACCGGAAAGGGCCGGATACTATAATGATGACAAAACCAGCGTGGTGGACGAGGACCTTCTTGACACCCCAAGGGATATCCTGTTCTATAAAGATAACCAGGACGCGCCCGAGGGCACCATTGAGATGGTTCCCGGCACCTATGCGGTCTACTTCCCATGGGATGTGCACATTCCTGCCATCCAGACCGGGGATGTGCCTGCGGCCATCCGCAAGATTGTAATCAAAGTGCCCATGGATGCCTGTCTTGGCGCAGAGAGAGGCTGAGGACCTGATTATGGAGATTAAACGCCATCTGGAAACCCTGGCCCAGAAAGACCCGGACCTGCGCCGCCAGGCGCTGGCAGATGTCCTGGACGCAGAAGGCCTGTCCTGCTTCCTTCAGGAGGACGAACCCAGCTTCAAGAACCCCCGCGGCACTGTGAATTATATTCTGGATCCGTGGCAGGACGCGCCCAGTCTCCTGTTCTGCGCCCACTATGACGCTGTCCCCGGAAGCTTTGGCGCCAATGATAACGCCGCCGCACTCTGCATCCTCATTGACCTTGCAAAGGACCTAAAGGAAAATGGAGTCCCTGCACGCTTCGCTTTTTTTGACGGCGAGGAAACCGGCAACTCCGGAAGCAGGCTTTATGTGTCCTGTCTGGACAGGCAGGCCCCTGATAAGCAGGGCCTTCTAAAGCAGGAACCGGACAGGCAGGTCATCCGCAGGCAGGACCTTACCGGGGTCGTGAACCTGGACGTATGCGGATTCGGCGATACCATCGCCATCTGCGGCAAGGGCAATGAAAACAAACCTGTCTTTGGTCCCTTCTGCGACAAGGCCCTCTTAGGCAGACACAACGCGCAGGTATTAAAATACCTTCCAAGAAGCGATGAGGCCTCCTTTGCAGGAAGCCGCATCCCGGCCTTAAGCCTCTGCGCCATCCCCCGCTGGGACATCCAGTACCTGAAGGCCATGGCCACCTACGGGGACGGTTTCTTAGGCCGTCCCCCGGAGTTTGACATGATGATGGAGCAGATGGAAGTATCCACCACCATGCACGGCGGCTACCGCGACCATCCGGAATACGTGGAACCTGAGGCAATGAGCCGGATATACCATTATCTCAGAGAGGCCGTGACGGCGCCCCCGGCCGGCAGGAAGAAGCTGTTTGGGCTGCTGTAAGGCCAGGAGGTAATATTGAACCTTTTTTTAACAAAGAAAAAAGAGCTGATAACCGCGGATTTTGACTGCCATAGGTTATCGGCTCTATATTTTTGTATGCTCTTCGGATCATACCAGGGGTCTCCCCGTCTTCCCCAATGCCCGCAAGGTACTGTCATGGAGGATTTCCTTAGAGTACTTATCCTGGGACACATAACAGGAGTAAAAGATATCGGTCATCAGCAGGATTGGGAACTGAGGGGAAATGACATTACCATGGTTCAGGTGGATGAGGGAGGGAAGGAGCATGACCTCATCGCAGAACGAGTCAAATTCCGGCTTGTTCTTGGCTGTGAGCAGCACGGTCCTTGCCTTTTTCTCATGGGCCTCCTGGAGCAGGAAGGTCACATCCTCCGTATCTCCGCTGATACTGACTCCGAACACAAGGCTGCTCTCATTCAGGAACACGCCCCTCATGCGGATCATGTCCCCGTAATCCATGGAGGTGATGTCCACGCCAATCCTCATGAACCGCAGCTCCATCTCCCTGGCCGCCAGGCCTGAACTTCCCATGCCGCAGACGAATACGCGGGCCGCCTTTGACATGTAACGGCAGATGCGTTCCACCTGCTTTTCATCCACCAGGTTATAGGTCTTATTAAGCAGTTCCTGGTAGGTGTTAAGGACAGTCCTTGTATTGCCTGTCATGGATTCCTGTTTGACCACGAAGTTTTCCCCGTACTGGTATATGAACTCCCGGTAACCTTTAAAGCCGCACTTCTTGGCAAAGCGGGAAAGGGAGGCTTCCGACACAAACAGCTTCCCGGCCACTGCCTTGGCTGAAAAGTCCATTTCCTCCCTGTTATAAATAAAGAAATCCGCAATACTGCGTTCCACCGTGGTGAAGTTGTCATAGTTGGACTCAATTACCGGTATGACTGATTTCAGATATTCCATGGTTTCATCCCTGTCTCTCTTTAAAATGATAATAGGCTCCCTTCATTCCGGCGTCATTGCCGTGTCTGGCAAAGGCCAGGGTGGTGTTCTTACGGATGCCGGACACCAGGTATCTTGTGATGGCAGCCTCAATCCTGGGCTTTAAATATTCCTCCTGGGCCATGATCCCGCCTCCCAGTACAACGACCTGGGGGTTCATCACATAACAGATATTGGCAATCCCTTTCCCAAGCACGTCGCACATCTCATCGATTGCCTGGACGCAGACAGCATTGCCCTGCTTTGCCAGTTCAAAGATACGCAGGCCGTTCCACTCCTGTTCCGGTTCCCCAAAACCAGCGGCCACCCGTTTTGTCAGGATACTGGCGGCGCCCAGTGTCTGGAAGTCACTGCCGTCCATATGCATATAGCCCACCTCGCAGGCGCTGTTGCTGTATCCGTGGTATACCCTGCCGTCAATGAGGATACAGCCCCCGATTCCGGTCCCCACCGTCAAGCACAGCGCCGACCTGCTGCCTGCCGCTGCCCCGGATCTGGCCTCTGCCAGGCCTGCGCAGTTCACATCATTTTCCACTTCACAGGGAATACCGAATTCAGCTTCCATCCTGGCCTTGATTGCCGTGCCTGCATAATCCGGAATCAGGGGCGCTGCATAGAATATCTCCCCTTTCTCCACATCCACCATTCCGGCCGTGGATACACAGATTCCATCCGCCTTCCAGACCTTCAGGTAATCCCTCACGATTCCAACCACCTTTTCCAAAAGGCATGGGCCGCCCTTTGATGCCTCGGTGGGCGTCCTGTCCTTGGCCAGGAACATTTCCTTTTCATCCATGATGCCATATTTAATCTCGGTGCCGCCGATATCGATACATACATACTGTTTCATAATGCCGCTTCTCCTTCCATCCCCGGTACCTTTATGACCGCTGCCTGCCGCAAAAGGCAAACCTGCCGTCTGACCGTGGTTTGCCTTTTCTGATGCTGGGGCCTGTTACCCTAGTAACGGCCCTGGCTTATATCCCCACCTTAAAGATGGCTTTCCTGATTTTCTCCGGTCCGTTAACAGCCACGGCTGTGCGGTGCCCGTCGTTGGGATAGCAGATAAGGAAATCCCCGGGCCTCAGCACCACATGGCTGTTGGCCTCCCCCTCAAGGGGAAGGAAATCATCCTTTTCCACAAATTCCTTCTGCTCCATGTTCTCTATAAAGTTTAAATCAATCTGTTCCTGTCCGTCAAGCATTAAATGGACATCCAGATACTTTCTATGGGCTTCCCAGAACCGGTTCTCCGGCAATGTGGTTTCATATTCAACTATATTGACAAAGAAGCGTTCCCCATCAATGGGATGGCTTCCCTTTTCAAAACCAGCCAGATCATGGTTGGCCGCATATTCAAAAAATTCCTTAACGTCCCTGGGAAGAAAACCGTACGTCCCTTCCTGTCCGATATTTCCAAAAATCATATGATTCCCCCGCATTCCATCCCAGGGCGTGGTATCACCGGCAGGACCAGCCTTCAAAAACCGCTGTCATGTCCGGCTCCCACGTCCAGGGACCTAAACTGGTTGATTAGTTGTGATAAACAGTAGCATCCGCCACCGGCTTCGAGTCATCCCCATCCATTTTCCTGGTGATGATGCTGACCGGGATTCCGACCACCAGTGAGATGGTGATGGAAATGATGGAGTAGGACCAGATGGATACTGCGCCGGCCGGAGCCATGTATTTGATGCATACCATGGTGATGGCTGCCACAAAGAATGCCACGTAAGCGCCCTTTGCATTGGCCACCTTCGTGAATGTGCCAAGGGCAAAGGTACCGCCCAGCACGCCCAGCACCAGACCCATGAATCCGTTGAACCACTCGTATGCGGACTTAATCTCACCGTTGGCAAGCACCATGGATACCACGATGGCTACAATGCCCACGCCCAGTGACACATACTGTGCAATCCTTGTCTGAAGGGCAAAGCTCATTTCCTTTTTAGACAGACGCTCCTGGATATCCAGGGTCCAGCTGGTTGCCACGGAGTTAAGTCCTGTGGACAGGGTAGACTGGGATGCAGCGTAGATGGCTGCCAGAAGGATACCGGTGATACCTACAGGAAGCTGGTATGCAATGTAGGATGCGAAGATCTGGTCCTGCTGCGCTGCGGGCGGAAGTGCGTTCTGGCTGTAGAACACATACAGTCCTGTACCGATTAAGTAGAATACGGTTGCGATGAAGATGGACAGGGCGCCGTTGGTCAGCATCATCTTGTTCAGCTTCTTCATGTCGGTTGTGGTGGTGAAACGCTGTACGATATCCTGGCTGGATACATAGGAGGAGCAGGTATTTAAACCAGCGCCCACAATCAGCAGGAATACGCTGTCCTTCAGGATATTCGGGTTGAAGATCGGCTGGTCAGGCGCCAGGAACTTGCCCTGCCCCATGGTGGAGAAAATAGCCCCGAAGCCGCCGTCAATGCCGTGGGCAAGGTACAGAAGGGCAAATGTGACGCCCACAAGGAGCACGCTGCCCTGGATGAAGTCGGTCCAGAGAACGGATTTCAGTCCGCCTGTGTAGGAGTAAATGATTGCAATCACACCCATGGCGATAATCAGTATATTTACATTGATTCCTGTAAGATTGGATAATACCATGGACGGAAGGTACATGATGATGGACATACGGCCCACCTGGTAAACGATGAACATGATGGCGCCCAGCACGCGCAGTCCCTTGCTTCCAAAACGGATTTCAAGGTAATGGTAAGCCGTGTCAATATCCAGCTTGCTGTAAATCGGCAGGAAAAACTTGATGGTGATGGGGATTGCCACAATCATTCCCAACTGTGCAAACCACATGATCCAGGTTCCCGCATATGAATTGCCTGCCAGCGACAGGAACGAAATCGGGCTTAATAAGGTTGCGAAGATGGAAACCGAGGTAACCCACCAGGGTATGGTTCCGTCCCCCTTGAAGAACTCCTTTCCCTTCATCTCCTTTTTGGAGAAGTAGAGGCCGGCAAATAATACTGCTCCGAGATATACAATAAGAATAATCAAATCAATTGTTGTGAATCCCTGCATTGTCAAACTCCCTTTCTATCATACATACCATTGACTTCCTGCGCGCCCTCCGTCCCTCCCGGAAGGCGCCGGAAAAATCTGTTCCCTCTGTCAAACCTTCTTTTGCAGGTATTTTTAGCAGAATTTTGCAACTGCCTCTTTTACCATGCGTGCCGCTTCCTGCGCAATCGGCAGGTCTGCCTCCACCAGCTGGGGAAGGGGTTCCCTTACGCCCCCAAGGTCCAGGTCCTCGTTGATGCGGAGCATTTCCTTGATAGCGCCGTACATATTGCCGCGGCAGGAGCACATCTTGTAAATGATGTCGTTGGCAGCGTACTGAACTTCCTTTGCTTCCTCCAGCCTGCCTGCATTTACCAGCTCATCCATCTTTAAGAACAGCTCAGGCATCGCGCCGTAGGTACCGCCGATTCCTGCTTCCGCACCGATGACGCGGCCGCTGATGAACTGCTCGTCCGGGCCGTTAAAGATAATGTAGTCATTGCCCGCTGCAGCCTTGAACATCTGGATATCCTGCACCGGCATGGAGGAGTTCTTTACGCCGATGACCCTTGGGTTCTTGCGCATCTCAGCAAATAATCCCTGGGTCAGTGCAACTCCGGCCAGCTGCGGGATGTTGTAGATGATGAAATCCGTGTTTGGGGCCGCCGCGCTCATGGCGTTCCAGTACGCAGCGATGGCATGCTCCGGAAGATGGAAATAAATAGGAGGTATGGCTGCGATTGCATCCACGCCCAGGCTCTCGGCATGTTTTGCCAGTTCCACGCTGTCCTTTGTGTTGTTGCAGGCCACATGGGCGATGACGGTCAGCTTTCCTTTTGCAACTGCCATGACATTTTCCAGGGTAATCTTGCGGTCTTCCACGCTCTGGTAAATGCACTCGCCGGAAGAACCGTTGACATATACGCCCTTAACGCCTTTTCTGATGTGATATTCAGTCAGCGCCCTTACACGCTCCGGGCTTACATTGCCCTCCTCATCGTAGCATGCGTAAAATGCAGGAATAATACCTTTGTACTTTTCTAAATTTGCCATGATTGTTCTCCTTCTCCCTTTTGGGGCTGCTTTGTTTATGTTAACTCCTACTTTGTTTCCATGTCCGCGTTCTGGTCCGGGCGGCTTTCCCGGCCCGTCTTTCCTGGACCGTCTTTCCTGGACCGTCCTTCCTGGACCGTCTTTCCTGGACCGTCCTTCCTGGACCGTCTTTCCCGGTCCGGGCGGCTTTCCGGCCTCATCTGTCCCGTCCGGTGCCGTCCTAGCCGTTCTGTCTGAGCGCTTCTGCAAATGATTTTGTAATCAGCTGGGGCCTTGTGATGATGGAGCCGACAACCACGCTGAACGCTCCCAGCTCAATGACCCGCCTTGCCTTCTCCGGCGTGTTGATGTTGCCCTCTGCTATTACCCTGTGTCTTACCTTTGCCACTATCTCACGGATGATGGCGAAGTCATCTGCTTCTATTTTAAGTCCCCTGCTCTGTTCGGTGTATCCAACCAGCGTTGTGCCTATGAAGTCAAATCCAAGTTCATCCGCGTGGAGCGCTTCCTCCACCGTGGAACAATCCGCCATAAGAAGCTGTTCCGGATATGCGGCCCTGATTTCCCTGTAAAACCCATCCAGCGTCTTCCCGCCCGGTCTTAAATCAGAAGTGGCGTCCAGGGCGATGATTTCGGGTTTTACCTCCATCAGTTCCTCAATCTCTTTCATGGTCGGCGTGATGTATACCTTGCTGTCCTCATAATCCCGTTTTACGATTCCGATGACCGGCAGGTCCACCTGGGCCTGTATCTCGGCGATGTCCTCTTTGGTGTTGGCACGGATGCCGGCTGCGCCGCCCTCCTTTGCGGCCAGTGCCATCCTTCCCATGATGAAGGAAGAGTGGAGCGGTTCGTGCGGCAGTGCCTGGCAGGAAACAATCAATTTTCCTTTCAGGTTTTCGACTTTGTCATTCATGTCTGTTTCCTCCTCGTAACAATCACTTGGTTATGTCTCATGTCCTTGTAGCCTTAGTATAGCAGGTTTGTTTTTATTTTCAATAGCACATGTATGTTCTGAAAGTTCTTTCACAATCTTTGATTTACCCCCGCCTTTTCGCACAATTTTTCCATTCTGTTTTTGTCTAATATGCACAATTATCCGAAGGTTGTTTCTCTCAAATCGCAAAGGTTCATTGATACGCCGGCAACAAGGATTTAAACTTCAGGCAAATGCTGTCAAATATCCAGGTATCAATAGACCCTTATCTGTATATCTGTCTCAAATCACTGCCATGGATAGGATACAAAAATAGCCGGAAGCCCGGACAGGGCGGTTTTCCCACTCTGTCCGGACTTCCGGCTGATAATTCCAGATTCTCTTTTAATCTTTATTTCACTGTGCAGAACAGGGATTTCCCCATGGTCTCTTCGGTCAGTTCCTGTCCGATGCCCGGCCTATCCGGAACAGAGAAGTATCCGTTCTCAGGCTGGTAATTGTACTTGCACATATCGATATTTTCCTGAATCAGCGCTGCCTGATGGTGTTCATGGATAACAAAGTTAGGAATCACTGCTTCCAGCTGCAGGGCTGCCGCCGTGGAAATCGGGCTGCCGCAGATATGGATCTGTACGCCGATATCATAGGTGTGGGCCATATCGCAGATTTTCTTGCCCTCTGTCAGGCCGCCTGTGTTGCACAGGTCAGGCTGGATGATGCTGAGGGAACGGTCCTCATAGAAGGGACGGTAGCCCCATCTGGAGTATATCCTCTCGCCGGATGCCATCGGAATCCTGACATTGTTCGCAATCTCCTTAAATAAGGAAGGATTAAGGGGCTGTGTCGGCTCTTCATAATAGAAGCATCTGTATTGCTCCAGCTCGCGTCCCAGCTGGATGGCCGTATTGGTGTCGGTGAGGGAGTGAAGTTCGATGATGATATCAAGTCCCGGCCCGCCTGCTTCACGGATGGCTGCCACGCGGTCAACCGCAACCTTTAACTGGTCGTATTCCAGAAGGCCGTAGTTGCTCCACTCCATCCAGTTGCCCTTGGTGTTAAAGCCAACCGGGTCTACCTTTATGGCTGTATAGCCTTCTGCCATGGCTTTCCTTGCAGCATTGGCATAGTCCTCCGGCGTTACCATAGGCGCGCAGACCGGGCCCCAGTCAAACTGGATCTGGCTGGCATAGGCGCGCAGCCTGTCGTTGGTCTTGCCTCCAAGGAGCTGGTATACGGGAACATTCAGGGCCTTGCCCCGGATATCCCAAAGCGCGATATCAATGGCGCTGATGGCTGAGAAGATAATGGTTCCGCCGCCCATGCCCCAGAATGTGTCGCGGTGCAGCTTATTCCATATCTGCTCGTTGTTCATGGGATCCATGCCGATGATCATCTGGGCAAAATCCTTCATCAACCCCAGGGCAGCATCGCTGCCGCTGCTGTAGCATACGCCTGCCTCGCCAAAACCTGAGATACCTTCATCCGTGTTGATACGGCAGATGGATGCCTTCCAATATGTATCTGCCACACTTGGCTTTCCGCTGGTCACCTGGTAAAGGTCTACGCTGGTAATCTTCATGATAAAATCCTCCTCATAATTAATTTTTATAGTTATAGATTGGTCATATGGTTTCTATATCAATCGTCCCAGACAGACGATTCGATGTGTACGTAAGGGCTCTTGCTGCGGATGAATCCAAACGCAAAGCAGCCGCCGATGATGATAAGGTTTGCAATGGTTATAAGTGGTGTCAGTGTAAGGCAGGAATTGACGAACACACATGTATAAGCAATCACACTGACGGTAACCATCACATAGTACAGCTTATCGGGCATGTGGAGCCTGGATTTCTTCCATGCCTCAGGATACCGCTTCGGAAGCTGGTAATATGCAAACGCGTACAGGAATGACAGGGACGAGTTAATCAGCATGATGTTGTTGGTGATGGTGGTGACGCTGAAGTTAAGAAGTAGCGGGATGAGTCCAATCAGATACACAATGGTAAGTATCCTGTAATATGACCCTCTCTTATTCTTCTTAGCCAGGGACTTGGGAAGCCAGCCGTCGGTACATGCCTGGGCAATGGGAACGCAGTTGTATGCCAGGGATGAGTTCATGGTTGTCATCAGCGCCATGATCGGGCCGCCTACCATGAATACCACAAACAGGATGGGGGACAGGGCGGTCCGTGCAACAAGGGTAAGGGGCTGGTTCTCCACTATCTCCAGAGGAAGGATACCTCCTGCAACAATGGCAACGCCGCAGTAAAGGATGACCAGGGTCGGAACTGACATCAGGATGGCCCAGGGTATATCCCGCTTTGCATTATGGGCGTCCCGGCCGTAGTTCATGGTCAGTGAATATCCGTTGGTGGAATACACAAACAGGGCAATCGCAGCTATGAATCCCTTTCCCCCATGTCTGATGAAATCCGGGGAGGATATCTGCAATACAGGCGTTTCCAGCTTTGTCATACCCACGAAAATAAACATGAGCAGCACTGCAATCAAGGTCCATGTCATAATCTTCTGCGCCTTTGCCATGATGTCCACCCCGCCCAGGTTAATCACATAAAACAGGGTCAGGAAGACAATCCCCACAATACGCGGGTTTAACTGCGGCCACAGGGAATTGGCGTACACCCCCAGGGAAACCCCGAACAGGGAGATGCTCATGGTCTGCCACAGGAAGGCCACTGCGTACATCCCTGCCGCCTTCTCATTGGCAAGGCCCGCCAGCATGGAGTAGTATCCGCCTCCCAGCCTCAATGTGGATGTCACCCACACCACAGGCATGATCATCAGGAACCCCCATATGATGGCTGCACCATATGCAAGCCAGGCAGAGTATCCTGTCAGCGCCATGGCCGGACCCACAAGTGTGATGACTCCTGCTCCGATTACCTGTCCGATGGACAAGGCATACAGTTCCGGCTTCTTAAGAATACCCGGCGGGGGCGCTGGAACATATGTAACTTTGCTGCTTTCCTTCTGCATAACGAATCCTCCTTTAGTTGTTTCGCCTATTTATCTATTCACTTGTTCGCTAGGTTGATAATACATCAAGTCGCTAAATAATTCAATAGGTTTTATATATTTTTTTACTTTTCATCAATATGAACTGATCCAATTGTGACATATACACAAAAAAGGTATTGTACCAGGAATACAGTTCCTTTGCACAATACCTTTTCTTCACCATGTCTTTTATTGTCTTGTTTATGTGATTATCTTGTTTACCTGATTGTCTTGTTTACCTGATTATCCTGTTTACCTGCTGATTACTCATCCAACGCAGGTATCAGCTGAATCTTAAGCATTCTCTCCCGCGCCCTCTTCAATGCCTCAATATCGCCATTGCAGATGCCATTGATGATTTCCACATGCTCATCCTCACGTTTTCCGCTCTTTTCTTCCCATTCAATCTCCTTGCGGATCCGGCTCTCCAGCAGTTCCCGTATGTGGCTGACGATTGCCTTTTTCGTCATCAGGTAAATATCGGTATAAAGATCGTTATGGCTCATGCGGATGACCTGATGGTGGAATTCAAAATCCGCCTCAGCCAGTTCATCCATTAACCGTTCGTTGTCCACATCCGCTTTCAGCTGGGAGCGTTTTTCCTCATACAGTTCGTAGCACTGTCTCAGTTCATCCCGCTCCTCCTCAGTGGAAACGGACACCGCAATCCGCATGGCCTCGCCCTCCAGCAGGTTCCTTAATTCCCGCACATCATTCAGGTGCTTCTCATCCATATAGATGTCAGCTATCTCATTCATATAAGGAGCCATGGAGAACTTCCTGACATAGGTGCCGTCCCCTACCCTGGTCTCTAAAAGCCCCAGCGTGTTCAGCTTCTGCAGCGCCATGCGCACACTCAGCCGGTTCACACCAAAGGTATCCGCCAGATCCCCTTCCGAGGGAAGCTTATCCCCTGGTTCCCATGTATGGTTCAGGATATTATCCTTCAAGGCCTCGCTTACCTGATCAACCACCGATACTTTCTTTATCTTCATACATTCCCTTTCCGTACACCGAGGCATGTCAAGCATGCCCTCAACCTATATCTGTACAATATATTGTCTATTCATCTGTTCGATAGATATACATATATTTACATTATATGGCACACGGAAAAATATTACAAGGGCTTCCTTAAAACCGCTTAATCTTCTTAGAAGGCGTCTTCTCAAACTCCGTCTCCCTCACGATCAGGCTGTAAATCCGCTTATACACAGGCATATCCTTATTAAAATCATCCACCAGCTCCTGAAGCTTTCCCTCCACATCCTTCACATGCTTTTTCTTTGCATACTCATAATCAGGGAAGATTTCCGCCTCAATCACCTTATCCTTTTCCCGCACCAGGATTTCCTTCACCAGTTCAGAACGGCTCAGCTGGTTCTCCAGTTCCTCCGGCGACACATTCTCGCCGTTGGCAAGGATAATCAGGTTCTTCCTGCGGCCCGTGATGTAGACGAAATTGTCCTCATCCACATAGCCCAGGTCCCCGGTTTTCAGCCATCCGTCCTCCAGTGTCTCCGCGGTCTGCTCCGGCATCTTATAATATCCCTGCATCACGCTGGAGCCCCTGACCCAGATTTCCTCATCCACCACCTTGGCCTCGCAGTTGGGGAGCAGCTTGCCCACCGAACCCTTTTTGTTCTCCCACTCCAGGTTGGTGCTGATGACAGGTGAACACTCCGTCATGCCATAGCCCTGAAGGATGGTGATGCCATACTCTTTGAACTTATCCACATAATCCGGGTCCAGGTAAGCGCCGCCGCTGCATATGATCCTTAAGTTTCCGCCAAATGCAGCCTTTGCCACCATTTTCTTAGGGATAAGGCTGCCTGCGTCCTTAAGCTTGCCGTAGATGGATTCAATCACAAGGGGAACCAGCAGCACGATTTCCGGCTTAAACAGCTTCATGTTCCTCTGCACATGCATGATGGAATCATTGATGCAGATCACAAGACCGATGTGAAGTCCCTTAATGATGTCCATGGTCAGGCAGTACACATGGTTAATGGGCAGAAGTGTCATGGAAACGGTTCCGGCCGGAATCTTCATATCCAGGCACACCGCATTGTCCACCAGGTTCCTGTGGCTTAACATGACGCCCTTGCTCTTCCCCGTGGTTCCTGAGGTGAACAGGATGGTGGCCAGCTGGTCACCGCTTAGTTCCTTCTCATATTCCCCTGCGTGCAGGGCCATGAGCATGGACAGGGACTGTATCCCATCCCCTGCTTCCTCTGCCTGCATGGAGACAATATAGCGGACAGACGGACATTTCTCCTTTATGGCCTTTGCCACATCCCTGCGGATTTCATCAAAGATAAGCATTTCCACGTCCGCCCGTTCCAGCAGTTCACACACAGCGTCCGCCGGAAGCTGGGCGTCAATGGGCACTGCCACGCTGCCGCTGCCCACGATCCCAAAGTAGCCCACAATCCACTGGTACGTGGTTGTCCCGATAAGGGCAATGTGCTTTCCCTCCATGCCCATGGATTCCAACATACGGCTGACAGCCATGGAATCCCGGTTCACATCCAGGTATGTCCTGTCCACGATTTCCTTCTTCACTTTATAGCGGAATGCTGTCTGGCTTCCATAGGCATCCGCCCCATGGCGTATAATATCCCTTAAGGTTCCTACCGGCATAGTTTCCTCCCTCTCTGGCTTCCAAGCCCTGCTCCCCTCAGTCCTTTCATCAGTCCTGAAGTGACTGGATGTATTCCACTGCATCCTTTACGGTCTTTACATTGACCACTTCACGCTCTTCCACTTCCACATCGAACGTTTCCTCGATTTCCCCTACCATGCTCATGAAGTCGTAAGAGTTAAATCCAAGGTCCTCGATGAACCGTGACTCCTCTTTGATTGCAGACGGGTCCACGTCCACATACTCACATATCAATTCCTTCAATTCCTCAAACATTGCCAATCCTCCTATATTGTTGAACCATTTCCATTGTTAAACCACTTCCATTGCTGAACCATTTCCATTATTAGACCATTTCCATAATTTCCCCTACCGTGCGCTCCGGGTCTTCCACACCGCGGAATATGATCCTGCACAGGTAGTAATAGATATACTCCAGTTTTTCCGGCGTCACCACCCCGGTCTGGTACTCAAACCCAAAGTCCAGTCCATTATCCATGGTCCGGTGGCTCACGGTCAGGTACAGGGTGTGGGCCGCCACCCCGTTGGAATAGCGGGCAGTCTTATATTTGATGTCGCCCAGCTTATCAAGGCCCGGTCCGTCGTATTTCATGGCCAGGGGCTGGTAGGTCAGGCTCAGGGGTTCATAGGTCTGTCCGTCCTTCAGCTTATAATAATCATGACGGAAATTAAAATACTCCGAGGGACTGTAGCCGGCATGACGGAAATACTGGTTCTGGGCATCCCTTATCTTAAGCAGCCCTTCCATGAAGGTATCCTCCCTGGGCACAATGGTCCTGAAGGGGAAACAGTGGATCCTGCTTCCGCCGCACCGCTTTTCCAGTAAGGTGGCCCGCCTTGCAATGGTGGTTGTGATGGAGATATCGTCCTCGTCATTTTCCTTCTGAAGGAAGGTGCGCAGCCCCATCAGCAGAAGGCATGTCATGGAAATGCCCTTCTCCTCACAGAAATCCAGAAGGCGTTTGGATGGCCCGCCCTCCAGGTGGAAATTAGTGATGTTGGCCTCCACGTTGTCAGAGGTGTTGGTGGCTGCGCGCAGCTTTTTGTTGCGGCTCTCCTTACGCTCCTTCAAAAGCTTTCCCGGCCCGTAGATATCTGCAAAAACCGGTTCGGACGAGGCAATCAGGTTTTCGAAAAACTCCCTGTCCCTCTGGCACGCCCTGCTGCCCGCCTCATAGGCCAGGTCCTTTTCCAGCTGCTTGATGTAGGAGGACATTTCCTTTGGATAATTCACCTCTTCATACAGCCTGCTGCAGTAGAGTTCGATTACATCCTTGAAGAATACAATCAGGGCCTGGGCGTCCATGGTCATATGGTCCACACAGATGTAAAGCCCCTGATAGCCGTCCGGCGTTTTTATCATCACAATACGGTGCATGGGGGAATCATAGCGTTCAAAGGGTATCTCGGTCCACTCCCTCAGCTTCTTATCAGCGTCCTCCTCCTGCCAGCCCGTGAAGTCAAAGTGCTCAATCTCCTTTGTCTCCTCCTTCACCACATACTGATAGATGTTTCCATCCCTGTCCTTTGCAAACCTGAGGCGCATGGATTCGCAGCGGGCAATGGCTTCCTTGATGCACTGCCTGAGCACATCCCAGTCCAAATCGCTCTCAATGGTCAGGCTGGAGCCGATGTTCAACACCTGTTTTTTGGGACAGTACTTCAGACAGTAAAAATGCAGTTTCTGGGCAGCCGTCAGCGGATATGCCTTATAGCCTTTTCTGGTCTTCATCTCTCTATTCCCCTTTCTCATCCCGGGAGTCCCGGCCTTCATGCCTGTCTCCCAGCGGTTCAATGGTCCGTTCAATCAGCTCTGTTACCGCACGTTCATAACTCTTTGTGTCTTTATAGTAGGCCTCTGCATGGGCTGCCCCGCTAATGACCAGCAGTTCCTTCCCGGAGCTGCATGCGCCGTAAAGCTGGTAAACCATGGAGCATGGCACAAAGGTGTCCGCATCGCCGTGTATGAACAGGATGGGAATCCGGGCCTTCTTAACCTCGTCCCTGGCATTGCACTGGTCAAGCCCATACCCGGCTTCCTGCCTTGCCATGCGGTCCGCTATCTGCATGATGGGGAAGGGAGGCATATGGTACATGGATTTAAGCACATAGCTGAACACTTCCCAGGCAGAGGTGAATCCGCAGTCGGAAACAGCTGCCTTTACCTGAGGCGGAAGTGAAAGCCCGGTGGTCATGAGCACCGTGGCCCCGCCCATGGAAATGCCGTGGAGCATGACCTGGCAGTCCTGTCCCAGACGTTCAATGACATACTCAATCCAGAGCCTGGCATCCATCCGGTCCAGGCAGCCGAATCCGATGTAGGTGCCTTCGCTCCTGCCATGTGCCCTTTCATCCACCACCATCAGGTTGAAGCCCTGCTCCAGATAGAACCTTGCAATGGAGGAAAAATCATTCAGCCCTTCGCTGGTGTATCCATGGAAGCAAATCACCGCCCGGTCAGAACCAGGGCATGGGAAGAATGTGCCGTGAAGCCTTAAGCTGTCGTCCGAGGTGATATACACATCCTCCTGGGGCTTTCCCGACAGCCATTCCTTGCTGGCCCTGATGCCCGGGATATAGGCGTCCCAGTCCGTGCCCGCCATTTTCTGGGTCCGCTCGCGCTTTGCATTGCCGCGCACCACCGTCCGGTGGAAAAAGTATCTGGCAATCCCATATTCCCCTGCCGCGCCCGCGGCTGCCAGGCCAAACAGTAATCCGATCTTACCCATATGTACTCCTTTCAGATGAATGCCGGTTACACAAATTTCTGAAGCTTCAGCGCCTTTTCCAGGCTTCCCTCCACCTTAAGCTTTCCGGTTGTAAATGCAAAAACAGGCTCCAATTTTCCTGCTGCCAGCTTTAACAGTGTGTCCGCAGAGCAGATGAAAATTGCATCCCTGTCATAGTACTCGTAAGGCTCCACATAGAGCCTGCCGTCCTTTGCTTCCGCATAAAAGATGCCTTCGCCCTCTCCTGTGATGTTAAACTGAAATGCCAGATGCTCATCCACCTTGCTCACATCCGCCTTCATGAATATTTCCTTTACTGTTTCAAATACTTTCTCGAATGTCATGATTGTCTCCTTCTCCTGATTTCAGGGCCTGGCCGGACAACAGGTTCCTGTATCCAGAATCCCCAGGTATCTATCCCCTTCTTTTTTCGACCAGCGGTCGAATCAACATTAAATTAACCATAACACTTTTTCGACCGCCAGTCAAGTCTGGCTTTTTCCATTGGCATCTGTTATACTGGGAAGTATTCTAAAGAGGAAACCGAGGTTTTTTTATGCAAAACAATAACAAACGGGAACGGATCCTGGACGCCATGCAGGAACTGATGCGCACCGCCAGCGCCCAGGCCATTTCCGTCAGCGATATTGCCCAAAAAGCAGGAATAGGGAAAGGAAGTATTTATTACTATTTTTCCTCTAAAAATGATATCATTGACGCTGTCATCGAGCGCTCCTACTCCCGGGTGCTGGACGCAGGCAGGGAACTGGCTGCCTCCTCCCACATGGACGCCTTTCAGAAAATGGAGATTATTTACAATGCCTGTCTGGACTCTTCCACGGAACTTCGGCGCCAGGAAGCCATCGGCACCTTCAATGAACAGCAGGAAAGCGCATTCATCCACCAGAAGTTTGCCCGCATCATCATCACCAAGCTAAAGCCCATACTGACCGACATCATCCGCCAGGGCATAGACGAGGGCGGCATCCGGTGCGAATACCCGGAGGAGACAGCCCAGATTGTCCTCACCGTGCTGACCATAACCCTGGACAACAACCTGGTTCCGGCCGGACCGGAACAGATCGGGCGGGTCCTGACCGCGTTCACGCAGATGCAGGAAAAGAGCATGGGGATGCCGGCGGATACCCTGCAGTTCCTTATGAGGAAAAATGAAGCGGCGGCAGCCCGTCCCCCCGAAGAAGCGGACAGATGATAAAGACGGCAATAGATTAAAAAAACAAAACCATAAAACGCCAAAACACTCCAAAATCATACTCTTTTTTCACTTTCCACTACCCTTTTTCCCCATTCTGACTTATAATATCATATGGCATGGTGGCCTGGTAAAAATATCCAGGCCATTCTATGATTGGCGCCCTTTCAGGCATTTCCCAAACACATCCGGGCGCGGAGAGGATAATCAGGAATTATGAAAGAAACACGAAAGAAGGCCCTTATCCAGGTACTCCTTTGCATACGCAATACAGCCGTCGGCCTTTTGGGCATCATGGGATGGCTTCTCCACACCCTGCTGGCAGTCCTTACCGTGGGACTTATAAGCGCCGCCCTGGTGTGTATCCTTATCTATGCAAAGGTCAAACCGCAGCTGGATGAGTGCCGTGAGCTTGCATATGACAAGCTGGCCCAGATGGAGCGGACGGATTTCTCCATGCTCTCTGATACGGTCATTTACGACAAGGACGGCAGGCAGGTGGGCCTCATCAATGCCGGACACTACCAGTATGTGGATATTTCCCACATCAGCATGAATATCCAGAATGCATATATTGCCCAGGAGGACAGGCGCTTTAAAAGCCACACAGGCGTGGACTGGATTGCCACCTTCCGCGCGGGACTGGCCCTTCTTAAGCACAACGGGCAGGTGACCCAGGGCGGAAGCACCATCACCCAGCAGGTAATCAAGAACACCTACCTGACCCAGGAACAGACCTTTACCCGCAAGATTGTGGAAATCCTCCTGGCCCCTGAGATTGAAAAGAAATACTCCAAAGCAGATATCATGGAGTTCTACTGCAACACCAATTTCTATGGCCACCAGTGTTACGGCGTGGAAGCTGCCAGCCGGTATTATTTCGGCAAGCATGCGGCTGACCTGCGTGTGGACGAAGCCGCTGTCCTGGTCGGAATCAGCAACAGCCCCTCTGCCTACGACCCGGTATCCCATCCCAAGGCATCCCTTGAAAAACGCAACGACGTCTTAAAAAGCATGCATGAAACAGGCGTACTGTCCGCTGAGGACTACAGCGCAGCCATAGAACGCCCCCTTACGATTGTAAAACAGGAATCCGAGGGAACGGACGAGAACTACCAGAGCAGCTACGCCATCCACTGCGCCGCCCTTGAGCTTATGAAGCTGGACAGCTTTGACTTTCAATACACCTTTGAGGACAAGGACAGCTACACCGCATACATGGACCGTTACAAGACCGTGTACACGGAGAAATCCGACCTGATACGCGCAGGCGGTTTTAAGATTTACACCTCCCTTGACAGCGGTCTTCAGGAAATGCTCCAGGCTGATATTGACCAGGGCCTTGCCTCCTACACGGAGCTTCAGGAGAACGGCAAATATGCGCTTCAGGGAGCCGGCGTCATCGTGGACAACCAGTCCAATTACGTGGTTGCCATCGTGGGCGGCCGGGGCAGCGAAGACCAGTTCAACCGGGCCTACCTAAGCGCCAGACAGCCGGGAAGCACCATCAAACCCCTGATTGACTACGGCCCTGCCTTTGACACCGGGGAGTACTATCCCACCCGTATTGTGGATGACCACAAATGGGAGGACGGTCCCTCCAACAGCGGGGAGCATTACTATGGCAGCGTGACTGTCCGGGAGGCCTTAAACCGGAGCCTGAACACGGTGGCATGGCAGATCCTTGAGGACATCGGGGTCAACTACGGCCTGAATTACCTTGGGGAAATGGAGTTCCAGAAGCTGACTTATGTGGACAACGGGGTGCCGTCCCTGAGCATCGGCGGCTTTACCAACGGGGTCCGCGTGGTGGACATGGCCAAGGGCTACAGCACCCTGGCCAACAACGGCATATACAATGACCGTACCTGCATCACGAAAATACTCCACGAGCATGACGGCGAGATCACCAGGGACATGAAAGCCTCCACCAAGCAGATATACCGGGATGACTCAGCATTCATGCTGACCGATATCCTGAAAGGCACCCTTACAGCCCCCTACGGCACCGGACGCGGCCTGGACCTGGACGGCGGCATGCCTGCCGCAGGCAAGACAGGGACCACCAACAGCAGCAAGGATACATGGTTCTGCGGCTATACCCGCTACTATACCACTGCTGTCTGGGTCGGCTACGACATACCAAGGAACATGCCGGGCATCTACGGCGCCACCTATGCAGGGAAAATATGGAAGAACATAATGAACCAGATCCACACCGGGCTGGAGCCATGGGACTGGGAGCAGCCCGAGTCCGTGGAACGCCGGGTGGACCCCAAAAACGGCATTGAGGATTACTTCAGTACCACGGCAGAGATGCGGGCACAGCAGAGCCTGCACGACAAGGAACAGAAAAAGCTCACTGACTCCCTTAACGCAGATGTGGAAGACTTCACCTCACGGGAAATCAACACCGTAGAAGATACATACGCAGTCAAAAGCCAGTATCAAAGCATCACCTCAAGGCTTCCCTTGCTGGATGACGGGGATTTACGGGCGCGGCTGCTGGAGCAGGTGGAGAACAGGTATGACTACTTTGAGGGAATCATCAGCCAGATGTCAGACACCATTGCCCTGTATGAAAAGCAGAAGGCCGTCGATGCGGCCAAGGCCCAGGAAAAGGCAATGAAGGACGCAGAGGAACAGCGCAGACAGGCCGAGAAAGACACCAGGAAAAATGAATTCCTCCAGGCGCTCCAGGCCGTGGAGGAACTGGAATACCAGCAGCCCAATGCCCAGACACTGGTCCAGGATGCCATTACAAAGCTGCCGCTGGTGGCAGGGGACCCGGAACAGCAGGCCCTTGCAGACCGCCTCCAGAGCGCCATCAGCCGGATTACCACCCTGCCCACACAGGAGGAATGGGTTGCAGCCCAGGCCGCTAAGCAGGCCGCAGAAGAACAGGCCCAAAGGGAAGCGCTACAGCAGGCCCAGATGCAGCAGAACCAGCTTAAATCCACCCTGGACAGGGAAAAGTTCAAGTGGAACAATCTGGAATACTACGGACCGGGAGGGAGGCCGGAAAATGATAAATAAAAAGCTGAACAGAAGAAAAACATCCCCCGGTCCAAGGCGGCTAAAGGACAGGGATAGCGATATGACAGCCGGCAGGAATGGCGGGTTACATGACGGTTTGGATAAAGGATTGAATCAAGGGGTAGATAAAGAGGTAGATAAAGGAGTCCATAAAAAGGTGGATACAGGAATGAATAAAGGCAGCGGTGTGGCAGGCAAAACAGATAACGCCAGCACGCCCCCTGATAAAATGAGCAGTACCCCCTCCTTCCGCAGTTACTCCATGCCGCCCCGCGCCTGGTTCTTCACCTTCATGTGTATGAACATCCCTGTTGCAGGCTGGATATACCTGCTACGGCTGGCCTTTGGAAAAAAGGACAACCAGCTCCGGGATTTTGCCAAGGCTTATCTGCTGTACAAACTGGTATTCCTGGTCATCAGCCTTGTGATACTGGGAATCTTAATCTATATCGGTCTGGATGCCGCTGATAAAATACTGGCTTATATGGAAATGCTGTAAAGGCCGTTAAACAGACCGAAGGATAAAGCGCATTTAAATACCCCCTGTCATATCCCAGCCGTGCCAGCGGCCCTGGGGATAAACAGGGGGTAAAATTTATTCCTATGTCCAAAACAGCTTAATCCCCAACCCCTTTCCCTAGTTACATCAAACGTCCTCCACTATCCCAGATAGTCAACCAGTGTCCACCACCTAACACACCACCAACACCACACCTGCCCCAGTAATCTCATATACCCGGTTCTGCCCGGCATCCCAAAATGTAAGTGTCAGCCTTCCCCCATGTTCCTTCACCTTCCTGCACGCATCCTTATTCCTTCCGAAAAAATATTGAAGCAGTTTTTTTCTTGATTCCAGGGGAATCTCATCCGGCGGTACCAGCGAACTGCCCAGCCATCCTTCCTGTCCCTCCATGCAGGCAACGCACAATCCGCCTGACAATATACGGTCAATATCGCTTTTCAGTTCTTCCTCCTCCCCATAAGCATAATGGGCATGGAACCGCCCAAACACCATGGTAATCTCATCCTCAAACCAGACATGGATGTCCCCGCCGCCAGACGGATTGTTAAGGACTGCCTCAATCTCATCCGGCTGTTCCCTGATTTCCGGCAGATAATCCTTATAACACGTCATAAATAAAGCAGCCTGCTGTTTTATGTCAACACGGTTAATCTGGTCAATCAGGACAGCCTCTTCCTTAAATCCATCCAATGTCCTGCGTTCTGCATCCACATAATGATACCCGTCCCGGACAGCCCAGAACCGCACCACTGCGTTTTGGTCTTCCCTGTTCACGGACACCATCAAATCGAACTCTGTATCCGGAAATTTCTCCTGCAGCTGCATTTTTATGGAACGGTATATGGCAAATGCCTGACCCGGCGCATCCTCCCCGCTGACATACAGTTCATTGCCATCCCATTCCAGGTCTGTCAGTTCCCGCCCATACCTGATTACATGTCCAGTATCAAGGCCGCAGAAATTACCTGCTCCCCAGAACGGGTTCCCATCCACTGTTTTTGCTGTCCACACCTGGTATTGATGATCCGGTCCCACATCCTCCGGATGCCGGGAGGCCAGAAGGCGCTCCATTTGAAAATTGCATATCATCTATTCCTTCCTTATCCCATCTGTTTCAATCTATTACCAATCAATGATTTCAAAAAATTCGTTTATATTGGATCCTCTTTTATTTTCATTGCCCCATGCTATATCCGTATTTAAGATTGTTATTTCAAAATTTCTTTTATTAATCTGATACTGATTGATTACAATTTTCTCTCTTAATCTTGATAACATCAAACCAAAAGAATTATTTTTGGTATTCAGATAATGATACACATCTCTTTTACCCTTGAATTTTTCTATATTGGCAAATCCCAATGTCTGCTCTATATATTTTTTTACATCCTGTCCCTGATAATCAGCAATATGTAAACATGCAATATATTCAAAATCAGGATTGTCCAGTATAAGAAAAAGCGGTGTTCTTTTACTGTTGTTCTGCAATCTGCAATATTCTATTATCTCCTTTAACTTAGGCAATTCTCCTGGATGTTTTTTCGCCCTGTCAAAATCAATCATGATAAACTTAGCCAGGCAGTTATTACTTGCCTCCTTTTTAATTGCTTCAAGAAAATTCGTATACCCTCCCCCTTGCATATTTATAGGCTTTAAGGCTAATTCTACCCCCTGATTCAGACGCATTGCATCAACATAATTGTATTCTGTATCGCCCTCACAAAACACAATGAATCTTTTACGCAAATCTCTCTTTGGTCTACTCAAAAGCTGTCCCTCCCAGGATTCCTTTCATATAAAACTCATAGATTTTCGTCGTTTCATATCTTATTTCAGGAAAATCAGCCAATGAATATAGTTCCGAATTCAAATCTTCCTTATTCTTTGTGACGAAATAAATCTGTTCCTTCATATAATTTTTTAAATCTAAATGTAATACATTATGGGTGGAAAAAATAAACTGTCCTTTATGTTTTTTTCCATTGATAAATGCAACCATACGTTCCGCTAAAACAGGATTGATTACCCGGTCCATTTCATCTGCAAAAATTATTTTGTCCTCATAAACCACTCTGAACAGCTGGACCGCCCATGCAAAAAATTCCCCAACACCGCCTGAATCCATATTAAGTTCCCTGGCGAAATCCTCTCCGCTTTTCATTTTCCTGATAATTTTACTTTTTCTAAATGGTTTTTCATCGTCAATCTCAACACCGCAGATACTGTAATCTACCATACGCAGGATTTCTAAAAAGCGTGAATCCTTTATTATTCTTAAATCATCTTCTTCATTCTGTATATTTTTATATAGATAGTAATTATAATTTTTACTTTCTACAATCAGCTTATTATTAACCCAGTCAACAAACTCCAAGGCATGAACATCTCCTAAAATGGCTAATTTGGAAACAAAAAGCCCTATATCCCCTTTTGCGAAAGACGCCTGTTCAATAATTCTTTTTACTTCCTTATCACAATTTTCCGTATCCAATCCAAAAGAAACCGCAATGGAACCCTTGCCCTCTTCCCGTTTCATTTCATTCCTTTTTGCCGACACAATAAGCTTTTCCTGTCCACTTTTTGTACACCTGTAAGTCAGCTTTTCCTGAACAATACTAAATTCGTCTATCTGTAAATCGTAATGGTATATGGCTCCACTCCCGCCAATCATATGAATATTAAATTCCTGTTTTGTATCACATTGTGCAGGACATGCGGAAGGAAGATTGTTGATATTAATCAGTGCCCTGTAAGAATGTTTGGACTTATTATTTTCAAACAGACTTTTTAAAAAGGAAATGCTGTTAATAAAATTCGTTTTTCCTCCGGCATTCTCTCCGATAACAACGGCCGTTTTCAATACATCATATCCTGCTTCTGTTTCAATATAATTATCCGGATATCTATTTTTCACTTTGTTTCCTGGTGCAAGTAAATCAAATTCCGCTTCATTGCAAAACGAACAGAAGTTTTTGAACTTATATGATATCAGCATAATTTG
>OLOS01000048.1_pt1 | contig 135302 bp, 134 predicted proteins | sample 1672631 | NCBI WGS metagenome assembly OLOS01 (sample SAMEA3136707, study PRJEB25190) | human gut metagenome | biome: human gut; feature: human-associated habitat; material: faeces | place: Austria | collected 2013
CTTTGATAAATACCTCTATAAACCTACGATCGCCTATGAGGAATACCGTAGCGAATTTATATAAAATATAAATTTTTTCAGTAAAGAAATGACATTCACGATCAGCATTGGAAAATCAGTTCTTCAATCTGACCGTAAATGTCGTTCCCTTATCAAATTCACTCTCTACCTTTATTTCCCCATGGTGAGCCTCGACAATGGATTTCACAATGGAAAGTCCCAGTCCTGAGCCGCCGCTGCTTCGGGAGCGATCATCATCCACCCGATAAAAGCGGTCAAATATTTTCTCCAAATCCTCTGCGGTAATACCATGGCCCTCATCCCTTACCTGCAAAACATACCAGGAGCCTTCTTCCCTCGTTTTTAGGGTAATCGTGCCTCGATCGCTGTACTTGATGGCATTCGACAACAGATTCAACACAACCTGACTCATTTTCAAAGGATCGCAGAATACCAGATCATGATTCTGATACTCCTTCACGATGCGCAGTCCCTTTTTCTCCGCCTTTTTCTCCAGTGACTTCACCGCCTTGTCAATAACAAGGCAAAGATCGGTTTTCTCTCGTTCCAGCAAAACCGTGGACAGGCTGAGGCGGGACAGCTGCAGCAAATCCTTCACCAGAATATCCAGACGGTTGATTTCCTGTTCAATCTGATCCATAAATTCGCGGCGTGTTTCCTCATCATCAAAATCCTCGCGGTTTAAAATTTCCACCATGCCCTTGATAACGGCGATCGGTGTCTTCAATTCATGCGACGCATCTGCGATAAAACGCTTCTGCATCTTCTCCCCCTCCAGTGTTTTTGAAATATCCTGAAACAGAACCAGACAGCCGCTGTACTTCTTCTTTGCTGTCACCGGTACACTGATAGACTGGTATTCCACACCGTTGATATCGATGATTTTATCCATCGGCTTTTCCAGAATAAAGGCATCCTTGATAAATTCCCGCACAGGATGCAGATAGGCGTTGCTCATATAGGTCATATGCTCACCGACAGGACCGTCCTCACACAGCTCACTGACATTGTTATGCATGACGATATTGCCGAACTGATCGACCAGCAGCATCGGAAACGGTATACTGGTCACGACCGTCAGCAGCTGCTTATTCTTCAAATGCGCATCCTTGGCAGTCGATTTGATTTCCTCCTGCAGCTCGATATTCTCCCGGCGATGCACGTTCAGGTTTTTCTGATCCAGAAACTCCCAGAGCAAAGCAATCGAAACTACCACGAGCAGCAGCAGTACATATTCATTCAAATGATAATTGTACTGCACAACCGCAATGCAGGCCAGAATCAATCCCAGATACCCGTATTTATTGCGTTTCATGCACTTCCTCCAGCAGATAACCGACTCCGCGGGATGACCTGATATGTACATGCGACGCATTCAGCTTGTTTCTTAGCTTGAATACATGTACATCCACAATCCGTGTATCTCCGTCATAATCAAAGCCCCAGATATCGTTCAGGATGCTGTCACGGGACAATACGATATCCTTGTTCTGGATAAAATACTCCAGCAGGTCAAATTCCTTCTTTGTCAGCGTCATCATCCGCTCTCCGATATATGCCTCACGCCGCTTCATATCCATGGACAGATCCCCCACACTGAGCCGCTTCTCCTGCTTGCGGTTCTGCCGCTTCAGATGGGCATTCACCCTGGCCAGCAGCTCTCTTGGAGAAAACGGCTTTGTGATATAATCATCCACGCCCTGCTCAAAGGCATACAGGATATCCGTTTCATCATCCCTTGCCGTCAGCATGATAAAAATCGCATCAATGTGCTCACTGCGCAGTCTCTTCACGACATCGATCCCGCTGACATGCGGAAGCATCCAGTCGATGATCAGCACATCGAAATCCTCTTTCATCGCCAAATCGATTGCCGTTTTTCCATCGGCACATTCCACGATATCAAAATCGGCCTTTTTCAGGTCATATGCAATGATCTTGCGTATGTTGTCCTCGTCTTCAATCAATAAAATCCTTGCCATATCGTTCTTCCTCCTGCTCATATCGTTCAATGATCTTTTGAACCAATGGATTACGAACTACATCGAGGCTGGTCAGCTCCACAAAGGAGATTCCTTCTATTCCGGACAGCAGATGCTTGGCATTCAGCAGACCGGAATCCCGTTTTTTAATCAAATCGATCTGTGTTACATCCCCGGTAATGACGATACGGGAATGAAATCCCATTCTCGTAAGAAACATCTTCATCTGCGCACGTGTTGTATTCTGCGCCTCATCCAGTATGATAAAGGCATTGTCCAGCGTCCGTCCGCGCATATAGGCCAGCGGTGCGATTTCAATGACTTCCTTTTCCAGCAGCTTCTCCACCTGCTCCTGTCCCAGCGTATCATACAGGGCATCATAGAGCGGGCGCAGATACGGATCCACCTTTTCCTTTAGATCGCCCGGCAGAAAGCCCAGGTTCTCTCCGGCCTCCACGGCGGGTCTGGTCAAAATAATCTTGCGGATTTCTCCCTTTTTCAGCAGATCGGCCGCATACACAACAGCGAGGTAGGTTTTTCCGGTACCGGCCACTCCGGTCGCAAAGACGATTTCACTGTTGCACATGCATTTAAACAGATGCCGCTGTCCGATCGTTTTGGGATAAATCAGCTTCCCGTTGACCGTTTTACCGATCGCCTTCTGATATGTCGTGGAAAGCTCCTGCAGCCGATTCAGCTTGGCCAGACGGCAGGCATATTCAATATCGCGTCCACTCACATCAATATGTGCCTCCATCATATCAAACAGGGCCTTTACCACAGATTCAATGCTGTGAAAGGTAACTGCATCCTCACTGAGAATGCGCAGCTCATTGTCCCGCATGATGATATCACAGGAAAAGGCGTTTCGCAGCAGCTCCAGATGCTTATCCTGTGCTCCGCATAATTTTACGATCCATTCCATCGGGTATTCTTCTAATGCAATACGAAATTGTTCACTCATAGGCGCTCCTTATCGTTATGGTGTGGTGATGTCCTTGATCAGTGTGTAATGAATCACCATCTTTATTTTACCCATATCTGTAGAGAATTGCAAAATATTTTCCTTGTAAATGCGATCGTCCTTGTGAAAGTCCTCGCTCACCTTGCGTCTGGCATCAAACAGCAGCTGAAAATACTGAAAGGCCTTCGGTTCCCTTGTCTTGTCCATCGTCACGGTGATATCCTTCCAGACATAGGCAAAGACACGTCCCTTGACATATACCTCCTGCTTGCCGCCCTTGGAATCCTCCAGCACATTGCTGACCAGCACATCACCCTTATGCACAAATTCATTGACCTTGTGCAGCTTGTTTCCATGCTGTATATCAAAGCGCTCAATCATACCGTCCTCCTGTGCAATCAGCTCCTCATGTCCCAGCTGGGATAAGGAGGCAAATTCCTTTGGCGTATAGGTAATCAGATACCGGCTGCCCTGTTTCTCAATTTCCAGCCAGGCAATATCATTTTCCAGATTCTTTTTCAGCTGTGTCTTCAGCTGTGAGACATCCCTGCTTTTAAAAGGTGGTACAACCTCCATCTTTTTCAGGGTATCCGCAATCAGCTTCCGGCTTTCATCCTTTTCCCCCTTGATTTGTATTTCAAATACCATGGACGAAAGACCGTACCACAGCAGGATAGAAAGCAGAATTGCCGCAATGCGACAGGGCTTTTTCAGGCTGCGCAGTGCATATCCCAGCATACCGGTGGTTGTGATCAGATCACATGTTTCAAAGCAGCGGTAGATTTTCGGGCGCTGCAGAATGGATGCGTAGAACTGAATATAGTTTCGATGTAGAGTAATATCGTATAGTTCCAGCTGATTTTTCTTTGTAATCCATAAAAACTCATCGCAAGAGGCCTGCACTTTCCATTGATCAAGACCGAAACCCTTTCTATTTTTCATATGCGAACGCCAGATTCTGCACACTGCCCTCCAGCAGGATCTCATCCTTTCCCAGTGCCAGCACATGCAGCTGCTCCCCGTCTATCGTGATACGGTAGGATTTCATCGTCACCTGTATTCTCGTTTCGCTCACCAGGGTCAGTTCCCGGTAATGTTCAATCATGACCTGATTCTTATCTATGGAAAGCATACTCTCACCTCTATACAAAATACGTTTGTGCGTGAGGTTTTATGCCTGTGAATGCTATCCTCCTTCGTTTCCATTATAAAGAAAAGATAAACAGGAAATGTTATATTTTCGTTAAAAGTAAATAAAATGTTGTTTTTCACCCGCATGAATGCACTTTCATGTAAAGCTTTCATTATCACGGAATTCTATTTTATGAACACAAGCTGTTTTGAGAGGGGCTTCCACTCATGTATAAAGCATGTACAGTGCAGACAAAAAAGAGGCAATCCTGCACATACAGGAAATGCCTCAAAGCAGCCGCAGACAACTATAAGGAAAGATCTCTTTGCATAAAGCTTCGCCGGGCGATGAGCAGACAGCTGCCAGCGATCAGAAGCAGCACACCCAGACGTGCCCATGCCTGTGCTTCATTGGCAATCAGCCCCTGTGTGTCAAACAGCGTCATAATCGTCGCATACTGCAGCTTTTCAAGATTTCCCTTCATATTGGCGAGCATCTGTATCATGATGAATACAACACCAGTTCCGGCACCGATCAAAGCGGCATGCCGATATTCATTCAAGGCGGAAGAAGTGAGAAAGCTGATGGACGCCAATGCTGTCTGTAGCAGCAGGCATCCCAGATTCAGCCGCAGAAAGGCTGCAATATCCAAATCGCCCGGAAACATGAGTATACTGCAAACAACACCCATAAGCGTACAGAAGGCAATCAGAAGAAACAGCGCACTCAGCAGCACAGCCAGCTGAGTCATCCAGACACGGCTTCGCTTTTCACCACAGCTCAGCAGATAGGTCATACTTCCGTTATCCACCTTTTTGACAAGCAGTCGCAGGGAGAGAATAACAGAAAACAAAAACGGGAACATAATCATGATCATGCCATACAGATAGGTTGAGAAGAAATCCACCAGAGTAGCTGCTGTGCCGCTCATGCCAACCGCTGCCATCATTTCCGGCATAAGCTTCTCAAACTGCGCCAGCGCAGAGCCCAGCTCCGGATCAAACATCGTCAGCATAATGCTGAAATACATCGCTAGAATCAAAATGAAAATCAGCAGCAGCTTCCATGCCGATTTCCACTCCATACGAAACAGTGTCTTATTCATGTGCTTCTCCCTTCTCTCCGTAATACTGCAAAAAGATATCCTCCAGACTCTGTGTTGCGACATTGAGATCGCGCAGCTCATAGGCCGGCAGCAGCTGCAGAAGCTCCTTGAGATCCTCCCGGACATATACATGCACACACAGCTCACTGATTTGCTTCATCTGCAGTCGCTCCTGCAAAAAACGCTGTGTCTGCGAGGAATCGGCAAAGGTGAGAATGTATGTCTTCGTTTTATTCTTCTGCAAGATGACGGTATCCTCGATTGCCGCCATATGGCCCTGCCGGATGATGCCGATGCGATCACAGGTTTTTTCCACTTCCTCAAACATATGGGAAGACATCAGGATTGTCTTTCCTCTCTGCTTTTCCTCCTGAATCAGCTCGACAAAGGCATTTTGCATCAGCGGATCCAGTCCGCTGGTCGGCTCATCCAGAATCAGCACCTTGGGATCATGCATAAAAGCCGCTACGATTCCCAGCTTCTGCTTCATTCCCTTGGACATGCGACGTATGGCCCCGGTTGGCCGCAGCTCAAAGCGCTCCAGCAGCTCCTGTGTCCGTCCGCTGTCCTGCATGTTCCGGTAACGTGCCATAAAGCGCAGAAATTCCTCACCGCTCATTTCATTCAGGAGATTGATTTCTCCCGGTATATAGCCAAGCTGTCTGGTAATGGCATCGGATTGCTTCCAGCAGTCCATCCCGAGAATTTTCGCTGAACCCTGTTTTGCCTTCAGGAATCCAAGCAGATGACGGATGGTCGTTGTCTTTCCTGCCCCATTCGGCCCCAGGAAGCCGAAAACCTCTCCCTCAGCGATGGAAAAGGAAATATCGAAGATTCCCCTCCCCTCTCCATAATCGCGGCTGAGACGCTCTATTTCGATGATTTGCATAGTATACCTCCCCATGTTCATGGTGTATCTCATCTTCATGCTGATTATAGCAGATTGACTCGTTTGCACAACCCCCTGCACAGCAGCTTTTTTCAATTTCTATTTTTTACCACGCCAGCTTTTGGCCGGCTCTATACACGCACCACAGACCCTATACAAAGCAGCTCCCTTGGTAAGCCTATTCACCATGCACAAGCGGAAGTATAAAAAAAGAAGCCTATCGGCCTCTTCTATTTTCCACGACGTGCTTTACGCGCAGCTTCTGACTTTAATTTACGACGAACGCCAGGTTTTACGTAAAACTCTCTTTTGCGAGCTTCAGCAAGGGTTCCATTTCTTGATACTTGACGTTTGAATCTACGTAAAGCATCATCAAGAACTTCGTTTTCTTTAAGTACTACTTTCGGCATGATTTACCCTCCCTTCTGATGCAAGCAATATTATTATACTGAAAAACATATGAAAATGCAACATAAATATGTTCATTTTCTATAAATTCATACAGAAATTTTTTTTATACTTATTTTACAACCTTATTTTTCATCATCCTCCAGTCCGAGACTGTATTTGCGGATGCAGTGACGAGCGACATTGTGATCCCCCATCCACGGCTCACGTCCGAACTCCCGATACATGAATACCTCATCCCCCTTGCCGAGAATCAGGACGGTATCCTTCACATTGGCACTCTCGATGGCCTGCCGTATGGCGGCATAACGATCCGCGATGAAAATATTATTCGTATCGCTGATACCGCTTTTGATTTCATTTGCGATTTCCCGCGGATCCTCATCCCGGGGATCATCCTCCGTCAGAATGATGCTGTCGCAATAACGGCTCGCGATTTCGCCGAAGACCCTGCGCTTCTTTGTATCCCGCTTGCCGGCAGAGCCAAACACGGCAATAATGCTGTGTCCGTCCTCTGTGATATCCTTCGCATATTCAAAAACCTTTTCCATACCGTCCGGAGTATGGGCAAAATCGACGATGACATTAAACAGCTGTCCCTCGTCAATACGTTCCATACGCCCTTCAATCTGCCGGATATCATTGAGATAGGGCAGCTGCTGTTCAATCGGAATACCGCTTTCCGCCATGGCGGCCACAGCACCCAGCAGGTTGTATATGTTATACAGGGCAACCAGATTGGTTGAAACCTCATAGCGCTCTGTTCCATGAACCAGGGTAAACCGTGATCCCGTTTTCTCAATCCGGATATTTTCCGCCTGATAGGTCGCGTGATTGTCAATGCCATAGGTAACAACACTGGCCTCGGTAGCATCCGCCAGCTGATCCACATAGGCATCATCCGCATTCAACACAGCAACGCCCTCTTTTTTCAGATTGGTGAACAGCTTTTTCTTCGCTTCGAAGTAATGCTCGATCGTACCGTGAAAATCCAGATGGTCATAGGTCAGGTTACTGAACACAGCGACATCAAAATCCACGCTCTGCACACGTCCCAGCTCCAGACCGTGCGAGCTGACCTCCAAAGCAACCGCCTGCATGCCATGCTCCACCATATCCTTCATCGTTTTATGAATCAGTACAGCATCCGGCGTTGTCAAAGACGGCGGCAGAGTCACCTCTCCATAGCTGATGGATATCGTTCCAATATAGCCACAGGGCGCAAAATGGGAATATACATCCCGAATAATGCTGGTGATGGTGCTCTTCCCGTTTGTTCCGGTAACACCGAACACCTTCATTTTACGGCTTGGATGCCCATAAAACATGGACGCCACCCGATTCAGTGTGCGATTGACATTTTCCACCTGAATATAGGCTACCCCTTTTTTCATATCGTCCACCGGCTTGGAATGCACGATGCATTTTACACCCTTTTCAATGACATCATCAATAAATTCATGCCCGTCATGCACCATGCCCTCCATGCAGAAATACATATCATTCGCCTTGGCGCAGCGGGAATCGATGCACAGCCCTGCAATTTCAATCTCCGGGGCATTTTCAAACATTTGAGACAGCTTCATAAGACTCCTCCTTTAGCGGACAGCCAACCAGCAAATCCCCGTCCAGTGCCGTGATGCGTACGGTATGCATCGTATGCAGCCAGGCAAGCGGAGCCGCTGCTGCGACCTCCAGGTATTCACTGCTGTGTCCGATCAGTTTTCCATCTTTTTCCTTCTCAAAAATGACAGAAACTTCCTTTCCAATGAAATTCTGTTTATAAGCAGTATATAACTGTTTGGAAAGATTCGCAAGTCTTGATGCGCGTTCTTTCTTTATTTTATTTTCCAGATGACCGCTCATCTGCGCAGCCGCTGTATGATCGCGGCGGGAATACGGGAACACATGCAGAAAGCTTAGGCGCATGCGAGCGATATTATCCAGGGTATCCTGAAACTGCTCTTCACTTTCCTGCGGAAACCCGGTAATGACATCGCTGGATATGGAAATATCCGGAATAAGGGAGCGGATATAGTCCACCCGTTCCATAAACCATGCTATCGTATAGGGACGATTCATATTCTTCAATACCGTAGTATTGGCAGACTGCACGGGAATATGCAGATGCCGGGCGATTTTTTCTTCCCCCTTTATAAATTCCAGCAGCTCATCCGTGATTTCATTCATTTCAATCGAGGAGATACGAATTCTTTGCAGCTTGGGAATTTCCTTCACCATGCGCTTCATCAGCTGGCACAGACTGCTGTTGATGCCATTGCCGTAGCGTCCGGTATGGATGCCGCTCAGCACGATTTCCCGATGGCCGCTTTCGCTCAGACTTCGTGCGATGGCAAGTACCTCATCCTCCGGCAACGAGCGCTCCGCTCCGCGTGCAAACGGTATGATACAATAGCTGCAAAACTGATTGCAGCCGTCCTGTATTTTCAAAAAAGCCCGTGTCTGATGCTCGAAGCGATGAATCGGAAGCGCCTCAAACACATTGACCTTGCGGACATCATGAATGAGCTTCTGCGGACGCTTCTTTCGAAGACCCTCCTCAATCATATCCGCCAGTCTGCTTTTTCCATCACTTCCCAGCAGAATATCAATATTGGCATCCTGCTCCAGCTGTTCGCTTGCCGTCTGTGCATAGCAGCCGACAACGGCAATCAGCGCCTCCGGATTCAAAGCGATGGCCGCATGAATTTTCTGACGGGATTTACTGCCGGCCGTATTGGTCACGGCACAGGTGTTGATGATATAGACATCCGCTTTTTCTTTAAAGGATACCTGTTCATAGCCCTTTTCCAACAGGGCACTCTCATAGCCCTGTGATTCATATGTATTTACCTTGCAGCCCAGTGTGGCTATTGCAAATGTCGTCATGTCGTCACTCCTTGTCTGCCTTCTTTTCCTGCTTTCTCTTTTGCTTCTCCAGCAGCTTTTCCAGCTTTCTGCCCAATCGTTTTTTGATTAGTGCATGCTCGTTCAAAAACGCAACGAGTGCTTCGTGCTGCTCCTTTAACAGAAGCAGTGCGATTTCCTGCTTCCAGTCCTCCTGCAGCTCCTGCTTCATATCCACGGATACGCTACGCTTTAATCCGCCTGCATCATACAGATACCAGCGATGCAGGACCGGATGGAAGACGACATAGCCCTCATCCGCCTCCGCCAGCAGCTCACAGCTGGAAAAGCCATACTGAAACGGCTTGGCACCATAGCGCCTGTACTGCACTTCCTTTGCGCACTCCCGGATGAATTTATGATACTGCTTCAAATCCAGCAGCACGATTTCCGTATGATAAAGATGATTAAAGCCCGGCGCAAAGGCAGGCATATAAATCGTTTCACCATCCGCCTCAAAATGCCGGAGCTCTTTCACGAAGCGTTCCACATCCACATTCATCTGTGCCTTACGCTCCAGATAATTCAGATCATACCAGTAATCGAACATTTTTACATAGGTATCAAAAAAAACATCCTCGAACTGCCGTTTTACGAGCAGGGATTCATAGACGATTTCATTCTGTATCACAGCATCATCGCTTTTCTCGTCGTGGGGAATTTGATATTCCTCCAGCAGGTCGCAGATGGTACGGTAATGCTTCCGGATATCCTTTTGATCCAGAAGTGTCTTATCATACACCTTATTCAGCCGATCATATATCGTCTTCATCTTTTTCACCTGCCATATCGTAGTAAAACTCAATGGAATTCAGCAGCGAGATTGCCGCTGTTTCCGCACGCAGTATCCGTCCGCCTAAAGATACGCGGTGAAAGCCGGATGCAGTCAGCGCTTCAACCTCATCCGCCGAAAAGCCGCCCTCACTGCCGACCACCATCAAAACACGCTTTGGGGATGGATGTGCACGCAGCACCTCACACAGGCGCTCGCTTTTGCAATCGGCATCCTCATAGGCTATCAGCCGCAGGTCGGCATCGATCTGCGACAGCTGTGAGAATGTGCAGGGCGGCTGCAAACGCACCAGCGTCGATCGCTTGCACTGCTCACAGGCCTCACATAAAATTTTATTCCATCGTACAATTTTCTTTTCCGATTTCTCATCCTTGATTTTTACAACACAGCGGCTGGATACAAACGGAATGATTTCCGCCACCCCCAGCTCTGCACTTTTCTGCAGCAGATAGTCCCATTTCTCCCCCTTGATCATCCCCTGTGCAAGAATCAGCTCTACACTTGTTCGGGAGCGATCACGCACTTCCCTTACCACTCGTGCCGCTGCTTCCTCCTGATGATATTCCACTTCCACCAGCAGTACGCGGCCGCTGTTGTCGGCAACACGAATCACATCCCCCTGCTGCATACGCATAACGCGGCGGATGTGATGTGTCTGTTCCTTTGTCATCGGTATCAATTCTCCTGGCATCGCCAGTGTATTTACAAAATATTGCTGCATAAAATCACCGCGTTAATCATACATCATTTTCTGTGTTTCTTCAACAAAAAAAACATTTCAGAAACGTAAGCACACATGTGGAAACAGCACAAAAAACGAATCCGACATCCTTTGCCTGATTCGTTTCTCTTTTCTCATGCTCACGTTCAGGCTTTTCATATCTGCCTGCATATCCTTATGGCTTCTGTTATTGCTGCACCTGTCAAAAAAGCCAACAGCGATTGCTAGCGCTGCTTCATTTCTCCCTTTTGAGCAAGACTGCGCAGCTGCTTCACCTCAAAGGGCTTCAGCACACGGTATTCTCCCTGCCGCAAATCACTGCAGTGCAGGAAAGCAAGCCTGCTGCGGTGCAGACGGCGCACCTCATAGCCCAGTGCCTCCATCATGCGCTTGATCTGCCGGTTTCTTCCCTCAACGATCGTCAAATCAAAGCTGCACTGATTTTTCTCTGTATCCTTTTCCGTCATGCGATACTTTGCAGGCAGGGTCTTGATACCGTCATCCAGCACGATACCTGCTTTTATTTTCTTCATATCCTCCGGCGTCAAAATGCCGTTGATCGTCAGATTGTACACCTTGGGAATGTGATATCGCGGATGAATGATCTCGTTTGCGAAGTCCCCGTCATTAGTCAGAATAATCACCCCGCTGGTATCGTAATCCAGACGCCCCACGGTAAAGATACGCTGCCTGCAGTCCACCAGATCCACCACGGTCTGTCTTCCGAATTCGTCATCGCTGGTACACATGGTGCGCTTCGGCTTGTTCATCAGAAAATAAACCTTATCTTCCTTTTCAATCGCCTTGCCATCCACCTCAATGAGATCTCCGCGCTTTACCTTATATCCAAGTTCTGTTATGGTTTCTCCATTCACAGCGACTCTTCCCTCACTGATCAGAACCTCAGCTTTTCTTCTTGATGTGATTCCGGCTGCCGCAATCACTTTCTGTAATCGTTCCATATACTATACACCTCACATGGGTATTGTACATGAAATGCTGCGCTTTGAAAAGCAAAATCGACTAATTCTGGAATTCCTGAATCTGATAGCCATCTGGCAGATATACCAGAATGTTCTCGCTCATCTCCTGAATCCATACCTGCATCGGATAGGCAACCCCCTTCATGAAGTCGCGGATTCTGCGTGCGCACTCCTCATCACATGCGGTGATATCCAGCAGCACCAGGAAATTCTTTTTCAAAGCCTCCCCCACAGCCTCTACATCATCAAAGCTGTCCAGACGAAACACACAGACAACATGATCGCTTTTTTCCGCAGCTACCGCCGCCTTTTCCTCATTCACTGCCAGCATATTCTTTAATCTGTTTTTTACATCGTTCATATCAGCCATTTTCATTCCTCCTGTTATTTTTATCTTTTTTTACGCAAACACATACAGTGCCAGCAAGATGGCCATGGAAATCCCGGCCACATCCGCCAGCAGTCCGATAGCCAGCGCATTTTTAATCCTGCGAATTCCCACACTGGAAAAATACAGGGTGATCACATAGACGGTCGTATCCGTAGAGCCCTGAATGATGCTTGCCATATTGCCGGCCAGCGAATCAACTCCGCAAACCTGAAAGATATCGACCAGCACCGCCAAAGAGGCGCTTCCCGAAATCGGGCGAAAGATTACCATCGGCCAGATTTCCTTAGGGATATTCGCGATATGAGCAGCCAGTGCACTGCACAGCATATCCATCAGTCCACTCTGGCGCAAAAGGGCGATTGCACACATCATGGCAAGCAGCGCGGGATAAATATCAAGAAACAGCTTCATGCCATCCTTGACACCCTCGGTAAAGGAATGGTAGGCATTGATACGGCGAAGCAGGGCGACCGCGACGATGACCAGCACCAGGACCGGTAAAATATACTCCGTGTTAATCACGGTAATTCCACCAGCGGTCAATACTCAGACCGACAACAGAGGCAAACAGCGTCGATACAATGGCATAGGGCATAAAGCCGGTCACATTCAGGGAGTGGAAGGAGGCCCGCATGGCAATCAGTGTCGTGGACAGCAGGGTAACACCAGCCGTATTCAAAACGAGAAAGGTGATCATGGAGCGAGAGGCCGTATCCTTATCCGGATTGTGCCGCTGCATGCCCTTCATCGCCTGCAGGCCGACCGGTGTTGCCGCAGAGCCCAGCCCCACCATGTTGACGACTACATTGGTTGCCACATAGCCCAGTGTTTCCTCATCGTCCTTCAAATCCGGAAACAGCCGCTTCAGCAGAGGATGAAACAGCCGCTCCAGCCCATGAATAATTCCGGCATCCCGTGCGATGTAAAGAATTCCGTTCCAGAAGCAGGTCACACACAGCAGCGGAATCACAAAGTCGAAGGTTTCCTTTCCTACATTGAGAAAAACATCATTGATAATGCCGACATTACCGGTTGCCAGACAGTAGAGAATCGTGACAAGCACGATGACCAGCCAGATGATATTCACGAAAACAGACCTCCTCCCCTTACCTTTTTGCTTGCGAAGCTGTATACATTCACGTCATCATTTTTCTGTACCTCAACAACAAAATCCTTATGGTCAAAGTGTGTCTTAACGCGCAGCTTGTCACTGCCGTCCTTATGCAGTGTTACCTTCAGCGTTTCCGGGACATGGAATTTCCTGCCGTTTACCGTATAGTCACCCTTGCGCATGATCGTTACCACATCCATCTTCTGAAACACCTCGGTATGCTTTTGTTCATGGAAGGCGAAATCATCCCCCTCCCGCAGCGTCACCACAATGCTTTCCACCCCGTCATGCTCAGCAGCACTCACCAGTGTCCGCCCGGCCTTTTTGGTGAAGCCGGTTTTTCCGCCGACGGTAAAGGGGTAGTCAAACAGCAGACGGTTTTTATTTTTCCAGCGCATATTCCAGTCAGTCGTATAATATTTGCTTCCGGTAATGGTACGAAATTCTTTGTTTTTCATCGCATAGCTCATCAATACCGCCATATCATTGGCTGTAGATATATTGCCGCCATCCTCCTCATCCAGACCGCTGGGATTGGAAAACGTCGTATTGCTCATGCCGATTTCTGCCGCCTTTCGATTCATCAGCTCAACAAAGGCTTCCTGAGAGCCGGCAACATGCTTTGCGATTTCCACCGCTGCATCGTTTCCGCTTCTCAGCATCAGTCCATACAGCAGATCCCGCATGGTTACCTGCTGTCCCTGCTTCAGATAGACACTGCTTCCATAGGCCTTATTGATTTCATCATCAACTGCAAAGGATTCATCCAATTGCCCATGCTCAATCGCGATCACAGCGGTCATGATTTTGGAAATAGATGCCACACTCTGCTTTTCATCCTTGTTTTTTTCTTCTACAATCGTATTGTCCGCACCACTCAACACCACATAGCTCTCCGCATGGACACTCATCAGCTGCAGCAGCAGACACAGCAGGATACAAAGACTTCGTTTCATTCACATCACCTACGAAAGTATATGTGCGCACGCAAAAAAAGAGAACGCCTTTTCCTTTGCGTTCTCCTTTTTCTATATACGTGCATTACGGACTCTACCCGTTTCCTGATTTCCTTACCTCTCGTACGTTTCCCGCACTTATAAGTCTCACCAGTTTCGATATCCGTAATCCACAGCTATGAGCTACTCTTCCATGCTTCCTACATTCACAGCATTCGTTGTTCTGGCGTACTCGCTCTTTTCAATTTCTGCCTGCTTTCGTCCCCATGTCCGAGCTTCCCTTCCAAATACCTGTTTCCTGACTTCCTTAATTCTCATACGTTCTTCGTATTTATAAGTCTCATCAGTTTCTTCTTCCGGGATTCTCACAGCCTTTACAGGTGTCCACCTACTCGCTGACCAGTGCACGGAATCCGTTCTTTTATTATATCGTTTCCGTATCTATCCAGTTTTCTGCAGTACCAGCCTGTATATAAGCTTTTTTAAGTACCTTTCCTTGGTACACTTACAGTATAGTCTGCAATGATACATGTGTAAAGTATTGTGGAATAATATGCGAAAATATGGAAAAGATTGCAGTTTTCCACAATACCCTGCCTTTATACAGTGGAAAAGTTGTGACTTTTCCACAAACGTGACAAAACAAAACTTATCTGTTTCTGTTCTTACGCACATAAAACTGAAAAAGAAGAAGTATCCGCCAACGCAGCGTTTATCTTCTCAACGTTTTTTACAGCTTTCTTCAAAAATCGAGGAAGAACTCTGTTTCACTATCCTGCCTCGGTCTTCATCCATATTAAAAAAGAGCTATTCCTCAAACAGCTCTTCCTCCATGGTGTCCTTGAAATCCGGAAGCTCCGGGAGCTCCTTCAGACTGACCAGCTTAAAGGTATCCATAAATTCCTCCGTTACCTCATATAAAAACGGTCTGCCCGGTGCATCGCTTCTGCCGCATTCCTTGATGAGATTTCTCGCCAGCAGCTTACGCACCATCATATCACAGCTCACACCGCGTATTTCCTCGATTTCTGCACGGGTGATTGGCTGCTTATAGGCAATGATTGCCAAAGTTTCCAATGCGGCATTGGATAGCGTTGCCACCTTGGTAGAGCTGAACAGCTTTTGCGCATACGGATGGATTGCCTCCTTGGATACGAATTTATAAATTCCTCCAAAGCGAACCAGCTCGATTCCGTGCACATCCGCAAGATAATCCTGCATCAGCTCATCCAGTACTACTTCAATTTCCTTTTTATCCAGCTCCTCGACACAGCCGTTCAGCTGCTCGATGCTCAGTCCCTCATCACCGCTCAGAAAAAGCAGTCCCTCAAGAACCCGTTTTTCATGCTCATGCATATACTTGTTCACCTCGAATGATCCATATGTTTTCTTCTTCATCTATGTGGAAGGTCATTTCCTTATGCTTGATTAAATCCAGAACGGACAGAAACGTAACGATAATCATGTGCAGATCCGTGCAGTCACTGCACAGCTCCTCAAAGCTCATCTTTCCTACCCAGTTCTTTAGCCGGCTCTTAATTTGTATAACACGCTCATCCAGAGATAACTCCTTGACCGTCATTCTGGTTTCATAAGGATGTGTCAGCGCCGCTCTGCGCAGCACACGGTTCATCGCCTTAATGAGATCATAGGGATTCCCCACAAATTCCCCTTCCACCGTTGTATGCAGCCATTTCTGTGTTTCCTCACTCATCGGCTTACTCATCATCAGCTGGCGTTCCTCATATTTCTGTTCAAACTGCTCGCTGATTTCCTTATAGCGCTGATATTCCAGCAATCGGCGAACCAGCTTCTCCCGCTGATCCTCCTCATACTCTTCTTCAATGACAACCTTTTCCCGTGGCAGCAGCTTCTTGCTTTTATATTCAATTAGACCAGCCAGCTCTGCCAGATATTCACTTGCAATTTCCAGATGCATTGATTCCATGGCATTTAGATAATGCAGATACTGATCCGTCAGCAGGTCCATATCCAGCTCGAACAAATCCAGCTTATTATCCTTGATCAGATGCAGCATCAGGTCAAGCGGACCCTCAAACTGATCGATTGTCACCGTAAACGCCATAGAAATCACCTCGCATTTTTTTATTATAGCAAAAAACCGCATGAAAATGTAGATAAATTTTCACACAGTCCTTATTTTTCATCTTTTTTATGCAGAATCACCTTGTTTACAAACGAATGACAGCTTCTTCAAGTCTTTTTTGTATGTAGGATACATGCATCCCATGTATGGAAAAGGTACAGGCTGCCTGCGACAGACAGCCGCAAAGGCTCCCATGCGCACAAGCTTTCCTAACAGAAGACACCAAACAGAAGCCTGATACTGGAAAAGAACAGAAATGCGCATCTGTTCTTCGTTAACCCTTGGTTGATTTAGAGGATGTATCTCGGTTGACCTTGATAGGTGCACCGAATAAAATTCGGCCGCATTCCTTATAGGAAAACGGAATGAGCGGATACAGGTATGGAAATTTGATGGTCTTTGTTGACAGCAGTATCACAATGTGCAGCAGGACACCGACGCAGAAGCCGCTGATGCCGAACATGAGTGCCAGAAAGCCGATAAAGATTCGAAATACCTTATTGGCCAGAGACAGCTCATAGCTCGGTGTCAGCAGATTGCCGATATTGACCAGGGCCACCATGATGAGAACCTCTTTTGTATAGGCTCCCAGTTCAATTGCCATATCCCCCAGCAGAAACACAGCCACAAAGCTCATGATGCTGGAAAGGATGGTCGGTGTATGTATCAGAGACTGTCGGATCCATTCCACAATGATATCCGCCAGAATCACCTGAAACCCAAACTGATACACATTAACATGCTGAATCGGTATATTGAGCAGTGTCGGATTCTGGTCGATGACCAGTGCAATCCACAGCGGCAATAGATATAGAGAAAACACAATGCCGATCAGACGCAGGACACGGGTAAAGGTTGCCACCAGCGTTGTCTGTGTGTATTCCTCAATCTGCTTGGTCTGTTCAAAAAACGTTGTCGGAAGGATTACACCGGTAGGAGAATTATCGACAAGTGCAATCAGATACCCCTGTAGCAGGTGAATTGCACAGATATCCGGACGCTCACAATAGCGGACATGCGGATAGGGATTCCATGTTTTCCCATACAGCAGCTCCACCAGATTTCGCTCGCTGAGGATTTCCGCCTCCGGCAGTGTATGCATACGGCTTTCAAAATCATGCAGCACATCCACATCCACCAGACCGTCAATATACAGATAGGCAACGTCCGTTCGCGTCTTAACACCTTCCTTGTTCATCGTGACAACCAGGCGCGGATCGCGGATTCTGCGGCGGATCAGGCCGACATTGAGGATAACATTTTCCACGAAGCCGTCATGGGCTCCGCGTACGCTTTTCTCCACATTCGGCTCTGCTGTGGATCTTGCCGGATAATGCCGGGTTTCTATGCAATAGTAGACCTCGCTGTTATCCATCAGCACCAGACACTGTCCGCTCAGCATATTGGTGATTGCTTTTTTTAGATCGGTCACCTTATCAACTGCACCGGGATAAAAGGTGATGTGCAAATCATTTCCTGCTGTGATTACAAAGCCCTCCACAAGAGATGCAATCAGCTCACTGTCAGAAAGGGAGGAAAGGAATATCAGCCATGCCTGTGTATTCTGAATCGTGACATGGCGGTAGACAATGTCAAAGGACGGCGACAATGCAGTGCGGACTTCCTCCAGGCGCTGTGTCAGCTTCATCATTAGGATTTGGCGCGAAACACAAGTGCTGCCAGAAAGGCAAACAGAATGGCACTGGTGATTCCGGCCGCCGTCAAATCAAACATACCTAGCAGAATCCCCATGATGCCATCACTCTGTGCTTTTGCCAGAGCACCGTGAATCAGAGAATGTCCAAAGCTGGTAATCGGCAAGGAGGCACCCATACCGGCAAACTCCAACAGCTTGTCATACCATCCAAAGGTATCCAGTGCCGCACCGATCACCACAAATAAAGAAGTGATATGCCCCGCTGTAAGCTTGGTATTATCATAGATCAGCTGTCCTGCAAGGCAGATTCCGCCGCAGACGACAAACGCGCTGATAAAAGTCATCATTTCACATCACTCCTTTCGTATACGATGGCATGTGCAATACATGGTATGGTTCCCTTCTGTGCAACCGCCACCGGTGAAAGCAGTGCACCTGTCGCAACCACCATAATGCGGGAACACTCCCCGTCCTCAAGCTTCTTCAGCAGCTTTGCCATGGATACGCACATACTGCAGGCACATCCGCTGCCGCCGCAGAAGATATCCTGATGCTCAAAATCATAAATCATCAAGCCGCAGTCATGCAGGCGGTTATCAATGTTATAGCCCTCCTGATTCATAAGATCAACCAGAAAGGAGAATCCGATTTTTGATAAATCCCCGGTAACAATCATGTCATAATCCTTCAGCTCACGATGCATATCCTTCAGATGACGGGTAATCGTATCATAGGCAGCCGGTGCCATTGCCAGCCCCATATCATTGGCGTCCTTATGATCCCAGTCGACGATTCTGCCCGGGGTGAAGGCAGTTACCCGGATGTTGCTTTTCTGATTTGACAGCAATACAGCACCGGCGCCTGTCACTGTCGAGGTCGTCGTTTCCTTTTTCTGAATTCCATATTCGTTGGGGAAGCGAAACTGCCGCTCGGCAGTTGCCACATGTGAGCTGGTAAAGGCCAAAACCTGCTTCGCCAGCTCATGCTCTACCCATACGGAGCCGTTACCGATAACCAGAGAGGAAGTGGAGCAGGCACCATACATTCCAAGAAAGGGAACCTCCAGATCCTTGGCGAAATAATGCGAGCTGGTCAATTGATTGATGAGATCACCGCCGACCAGCAGATCAATATCACTTACGCCCTTGCCTGCTTTACGCAGGGTCAGGTCAACGGCATCAGCCAGCAGGACACGTTCCGCCTTTTCAAAGCTGGACTCCCCGCAGTAAGCATCCGCATAGCTCTTATCAAAAAGGCTTCCCAGCGGCCCCTCTTTTTCCAATGGCCCTACAACAGTAGAGCGCGCCTGTACATAGACGTTTTTAAATGTAACTGTATGCATATCAGGCACCAAAAAGCAGGTAGCGAATCGTACCAAAGACGAATGCCGCTGTGATTCCATAAGTCAGAACCGAGCCTGCCAGCTTAAACATATTGCTGCCGATACCGAAAATCGGTCCCTCTGTACGCCCCTCTATCGCACAGGAGGTCAGACAGTTCGCAAAGCCGCTGATGGGAATAAACAATCCCGCACCGCATTTCTGTGCTGCCTTATCATAGACACCGAAGCCGGTCAGCACTGCTGTAATCAGTATCACCGTAACGACGGTCACCGAACCCGCGGTATCCTTATCCAAATCGAACATATTCATACACAGCATCATAAACAGCTGTGCCACAACAGCAAGAGCTCCTCCGCTGATGAATGCAATCAGTGCATTTCTGCCCTTGTGCTGAGCAGGTACATGCTTTTTTGCAGTATCCTGCAATGTTTTCTTATCCATCATAATCACTCCTTCATGGCTAGTATGCACATGTTTTATGGAGTTATAAAACGAGTTCAGAAAAACATCACGAAACAAACAAGTGCCGAACAGCCATTTCCCTGATAATGTAGCTGTAAAAAGGAAGTGATTACATGAGAAATATACGAAGATGGGGTCGCCTTCTTATGCTGTGTCTGGCGATTGGTTCTCTGAGTGCGGCAGCACAAAAGACCTATGCATGGCTTACTGACACATCAACAGGCAGCCCGTTGCAGGTGGAAGCAGCATCCTACACTACGGGTAACGTGATTGTACTGGACGCAGGACATGGCGGATATGATACCGGCAGCATTTCCTATGACGGGGTTTATGAAAAGGATATTACCCTTGCGATCACGCAGAAAATCGGAGAGCAGCTGGAGAAGGCAGGCTATACGGTGGTATATACACGCACCAGTGATGAGGTCATATGGTCAAATGATAACAGGGACGATCTTCGCACCCGCGTTGCCATTGGAGAGGAAGCAGGAGCGGATTATTATATTTCCATACATACCAATGCCAGTGAATACGGGGATGGTGCCAGCGGCTTTGAAGCCTATATCGATTATGAAAATGATACGATTACAGCCATGGCGCAGTCCATTGAGCAGAAGCTGATGCAGCTGGGATACACGCAGAATCGCGGCTTGAAAAGCACACAGGATAGCTCGTTGTATGTGATTGACAGCAACCCTGTGCCTGCCATGCTGCTGGAGCTTGGCTTCATCACCGACAGTGCGGATGCAGCCTATATGTGCAGCGAGGAAGGACAGAATGCACTCGCTCAAAGCATTGCACAGGGAATCCTGGAACAGCTCTAGCTTTCGCACCTTTTCTAGGTTATAATTAGAACACGAGGTGAATACAATGCAGAAAAAAATATCTTCTACACCGGTATATGAGGGAACGATCTTTCACATGAGCCGGGATGAGGTTGAAATCAAGGGAAAAACATATCCCAGAGATGTGATTCATCATGACGGCGGTGTCGGTGTCCTCGCTATCAGGGATGGAAAAATTTTACTGGTCAAACAGTACCGCTATGCAATTCAGAAGGAAACTCTGGAGATTCCTGCAGGAAAGCTGGAAAAGGGAGAGGATCCGTATCTGTGCGGTTTACGGGAGCTGGAGGAGGAAAGCGGCTATACGAGCGAACGGCTGGAAACGCTTTGTGCCATGTACTCGACACCCGGCTTCTGCAGTGAGAAAATCTATCTGTACTGGACAAAAAAGCTGATTCCGGTGGAGCATCCCCGCGCCATGGATGAGGATGAGGAAATCGAAACGCTATGGGTGGATATCCGCAAGGCTGCCGCTATGGTGAACGATGGGACGATTAAAGATGCCAAAACGATCATTGCCATACAGTATGCAAACCTGTACCTTGTCTGAGGGAAAGGTGCCAAGCAATAAAACAGTCTGTGACGGTTCTGCCTGCCAAAGGACAGGTCAATCGAATTTTTTCGGTAAAGGAAGGAAATCTGTATGCTCAGTGTCCTGATGGGAATCATAGTGTTTGAAATACTATTTAGTTTCATTGCAAAGAAAGATAAGAAACTGTTCCTGGCCTGTTCCGTATCTTTTTGGATAGGTATAGCATTTATCTTATCGCTTCAATTTTTTGAGCAATAACTGAATTCCAAAAGAAAAATACAATATAGAAAAAGCGATGGTTAAGATAAAAATCCAATTATCCTCTCCATCGTTTTTGTATATTATAACCTACGATAGCTCCTGCAACCGCTTCGTCAGTATTATGTCAATCATGCATCTACTGCTCACTTTTCTGATCTACTTTCCGTTATACATATCTACATGTGAGATAGTGAATCATCCTGAATGAAATAAGCAAATTTAGCCCTTATCCGCTAAGATTCCACCACCCTAGCCATTCTCACAGATTTTCTCTGTATCCCGATAGTTTCCAAAATTTTTTAAAGAGAAACCGAGAATGGATATCCATACGCATACTTGAAAAAGACATATTATGCTATTTGATAACAGCGTACGTATCTCAATAAAAGTGACCTGTTTGAAATCAGGATTTTGCCACTGTTTTATTTATTTTTGTCTTATAAGCTGCAGAAATTCTTCCTTTAAAATCCGCATCATGATGAAATCGTGGTATTCATAATGGTAGTAATAGCCGTCTTCCTGAATTCCCTCTTTCTTAAATCCGTTTTTCTTGTAAAATCGTAAAGCATCTGTATTGAATCCCACAACACCGATGGCCAGCCTGTGAAAGCCGAGATCGCCAAAGGCATAATCCATCAGCAGGCGGATTGCCTCTGTGCCATAGCCTTTCCCCTGATGTGCCTCATGGGGAATGATAATCGTCAGATCACTTGTCCCCCAGGCAGGATACATCCGCAGCAGTCCGATTTCTCCAATTACTTCATGTTTCTCACAGGTAACGATCGCCAGCCATATACAGTCATGTCCGCTGCGCTGCACACATTGTAAAGACTGTGCAGCCGTTGTCGGATACGGTGCGGCAATCTTCGCCCTTGTCAGCGCATCGTTGTACCAGACATCAAAAAAATCCGTATCCTCTTCTGTAAACGGGCGCAGATACACCCGTTCTCCCTTTAAAAATTGTATTTCCTTCATCGTATTCTCCATTTCTTTTCTTATGTTAACGCTAGCGTTACTGTAACTATGCCTTCAGGCACTCTGCAGATTGATTTGCACTGCCTGATTCCTTTTCCCGTTGTTAGAATAAAGCCAGTGATTATGATCATAAGCATAACAAACACCGGTATAGACATCACCGTGAAGCTTTTCTGCGCAGGCGTTTTCCTTTTCTTAACGATATCCTATTTCATCCGCAAACACAGCATACAATAAGAAAATGCAGCCGCGCGTATACGTGCAGCTGCAGTACTGGCGATTCACGTTACAGACGTTTACACATCGGATGTTCCTCTTGAAACTGTACCAGATCCCAGAGGTTTCCATACAGGTCTTCAAATACGGCAACAGTGCCGTAATCCGCCTCTTTGGGTTTTCGTACAAAGTGAATGCCGTTTTTCTTCATATCCCAATAGTCTCTTTTGAAATCATCCGTCGCAAGAAACAGGAAGACACGGCCACCTGCCTGATCACCGATAAAAGCCTCCTGTCGTGGTTTGGAAGCCTTTGCGAGCAGAATCGTCGTAGCGTTACCTCCCGGCGGTGACACAACAACCCAGCGCTTATCCTGCTGCGGCTGATAGGTATCCTCTACAAGGGTGAAATGCAGCTTGTTCGTATAAAACTCGATGGCTTCATCATAATCACGTACGACAAGCGCAATGTGAACGATTGCCTGTTTTACAGTCTCACTCCTTTGCTTTTTGTGCAGCTTCCCAGGCGAGCTGGAAGGCACTCTTTTCCTGCTTTTTTTCAGCCTCCTGCTTTTTATTGAAATCCTGCAGCTCTGCACGTCCGGCAACATTGCGCTTTTCCTTCAGCTGCTCGTTGAAGCGGTCGAATTTCTCACGAAAGCCGCACACACAGGTATACAGACGCTTTTCCTTTTCTCCGACTACATTCAGCTTCTTATGGCATTTCGGACAACGGGCATTGCTGGTGAACGACAGATTCTGCTTGTATTTGCAGGAAGGACTGCTGCAGGCTAAAAGCTTTCCGCGCTTTCCGTTGATTTCCAGCAGGTTGCTGCCGCATTCAGGACATTTCTTCTGCGTCATATTGTCATGGCGGTAGCTTGCCTCACTGTTTTTCACCTTTTCAACTAGGTCACTGGCATAGCTGCGCATTTCCTTCATAAAGCTTTTATCCTTCAGCTTCCCCTTGCTGATTGCGGTAAGCTTTTCCTCCCAGGTTGCCGTCAACAGCGGAGAGCGTAGCTCCTCCGGTACCAGCGATACCAGCTGGATTCCCTTGCTTAGCGGATAGATGGAGTTTCCGCGTTTTTCAATATAGTTGGTTTTGAACAGCTTTTCAATGATATCCGCACGTGTTGCCACGGTACCGATTCCATTCGCATCCTCTAATACAGCCTTCATACGGCTGTTACTGATAAATTTCGATGGATGCTCCATAGCCGATAACAGGGTTGCCTCCGTATAGCGTGCCGGTGCCTTGGTAAAATGCGAGGTGATGCGCACATCCCTAATTGGATATTGCTGTCCCTTCGCAAGAGAAGGCAGATTCTGATCATCATCCTGCTCTTCATCCTCATCAAAGCGTTCGTTTTTCTGATAGAGTGCGCGCCAGCCGTCACTGATCATAATCCTTCCGCTGGCATAAAAGTCCATATGCTCACACACCGCATGAATTCTGGTCTTCTCATATTCACTCGGTTTACCCAGTACGGCCAGAAACCTGCGAACCACCAGATCATAGATTTTCTTTTCATTTGGTGAAAGCCTGTTCAGCTCCACATATTCCTCGGTTGGGATAATGGCGTGGTGGTCGGATACCTTTGTATCATCGACAAAGCGGCGGCTTACCTTATAGCCGTTTTTCAGCAAGTCACTTGCAAATGGCTCATACACATCAATACAAATCGCCTGCAGCCGTTCCTTCAGTGTCCCAACGATATCCTGACTCAGATAGCGGGAATCTGTACGGGGATAGGTCAGCAGCTTATGTGTTTCATATAAGCTCTGCATATAATTCAGTGTCTCCTTGGCACTGAAGCCGAAGCGCTGATTGGCATCCCTTTGCAGCTCGGTAAGATCATAGAGCTGCGGCGGTTGTTCCTTGTGACGCTTGCGCTCCACGTCCTGAATCGTAATCTGCTTGTGCTTCAGCTGCTTCATGAGCGTCTCTGCCTGCTTACGGTCCATTATGGACGCATTGTTGTTCTTGCGATAATCCAGCACAAAGGCACCGGCATCCACACGCAGTGTAAAATATTCCTTTGGTACGAATTTGCGGATTTCCGCTTCCCTGTCGACAATCATAGCCAGTGTCGGCGTCTGCACACGACCGGCAGAAAGCTGTGCATTGAATTTACAGGTCAGCGCGCGGGTGGTGTTCAACCCGACGAGCCAGTCTGCCTCAGCCCGACATACCGCACTGCGGTACAGGGGTTCATATTCTCTGGCATCCTTCAGATGCGTAAAGCCCTCCTTGATCGCCTTATCTGTCTGTGACGAAATCCACAGACGCTTCATCGGCTTGCGTACCCCCGCCTTTTCAAGAATCCAGCGGGCCACCAGCTCCCCTTCTCTTCCGGCATCCGTAGCGATTACAATATCACGGATATCTCCGCGGTGCAGCAGGCTCTTTACCAGCTTGTATTGTCTTGCGGTCTGTGAGATCACCTTCAGCTGCATTTTGTCCGGCAGCATCGGAAGGTCCTGCATATCCCAGGTTTCCAGACGTTTATCATAATCCTGCGGGTCTGCCAGCTCTACCAGATGTCCCAGTGCCCAGGAAACCACATACTTGTTTCCCTCCATATAACCGTCCTTTTTTATCGGACAGCCGAGAACTCTTCCCAGCTCTCTTCCTACACTCGGCTTTTCAGCCAGTACAAATGTTTTGCTCATACTTCCTCCTTGAATCCGGCCAGACGCATCAGCTCTCTGGCATTCGTTGTTGTGCATTTTCCTTCTTTCAGCCGATAATCAAAACAGATGCGATCCTTCTCATAATATTCCGAGAAATGATAATTCACTGCCCGTATGGCCGGGTCGCCGCTCAGCTCGCACAATTCAAAATCATGCGTGGAGATCAGGGTGATGATCCACGGCTGATGCAGATGACGGATGGCACTTGTTGCACAGTAAATGCGATCCGCGCTGTTTGTACCCTTAAAAATCTCATCGATCAAAACCAGCATCGGCTCCTGCTTTCTGCTTGCCTCATTCATTTGCTGAATGCGCAGAATTTCCGCATAAAAGGTCGATATTCCCTCGCTTACATTATCATGCACACGCATCGAGGTAAACAGGTTCATGCTGCCGGCACAAAAGGAATCGGCACAGACTCCGGCGCCTGCATGCATCAGCACAAGATTGATGCCCAGCGTTCGTAAAAAGGTGGTTTTTCCTGACATATTGGAGCCGGTTATGATATAGGTGCCGTTATCGATTGTTATAGAATTTGCAACAGCACTTCCTTCCTCCAGCAGCGGATGCACAATATTTACCGCATGCAGATAAGGAGGTTTGGGTGTACTGTCCGCAATACAGACTGCTTCCTTCGCCAGATTCAGCTGTGCAAGAGATAGGTAGCTTTCCAGCTCTCCGATATCCTGCAGCCAGATGCGCAGGGTTCTGCCATAGCGCTGTCTCCAGTCCTGCAGAGCAATCACACATTGGAAATCAAGCAAACCAAAGGCGTTGACGAGGAAAAACAGGATACTGTTGGAGCGCAGCTGTACCAGCATCAGTATGCGGCGCAGTTTTTTTATGGCGGCGCAAGCTTCCTCCACATCCGAACGAATCCTGCAAAGAGCATCACTTTGAAAGGCAGTCTCCTCAATCAGATGAAAGATTCGCTCATAATCTTCAATCAGATATGCCAGTGGTGCTACGCCGGACAGCTGTTGGGCATGCTTCATAAAAAACAAAAGCGAAAGACACAGAGAAACGGTAGCCAGTATGAGAACGGGGCCATAGTGGATGATACCTGACAGAAAAAGAAGCAGTGTCATAAGTGTGAGTGCGGATACAAGAGCACACAGCATACGCACAATGCGTGGATATTGTACCTGTTCTTCTTCCATATAGCTTAGGATATGTTCCATGGTTGAACGTTTTTTTCGCTGTCCATGACGCTCATACAGCTTTAAAAGCTGTGTCAGGGTAAAGGTGAATGTCGTCTTTCGGGCGCATTCCTGTACGGCAGCACTGCGGCTTTGCATCGCTTTGCGGGACTGCTGCTGTGCACTGAGAAGCTCTGCCAGTCGTTCTCTTCCGTATACGGTTTTTGCCACACAGAGATACTGATACAGGCTCGCGTCCCCAAACAGATCCAGATCATATGCCTGCGTATTCTCCTCATGCAGAAATTCAGAACCGGTATCCTGAAATGCTTTCCACCCATTGTTCTTGCGCCGCAGTACATCCTGCAGTACCTCCATCATAACCTCATGATCTTCTACCCTCTGTTTCAACGCCCTGTGCTTTGCGGCGATATATAGAAACAGTCCCAGTGAAAGCACACAGAGCGCATAAAACAGCTGCTCATAATAATATCCGCGAAACAGGGCAAACAGAGCAATCAGAATCAGAACACCTCGCTGCATTGCATAGGAAGAGGAGCGCTGCTTTAAGCTTCTGCATACAGCCTGTGTTTCATCGATTTTCCTTTGTAAAGTATCAATCTGCATATCTTCCCTCCTTACATGCTGTTCATTATACCATACCTTTTCGTGATTCCTGTGTGAGAAACCTAAATTTCCCAGATGAAAACTCTTTCAATTTCATGTATAATAAAAATGGTGATGTAAAATGAAACTGGAAACACGTGTCCTGCAAAATCTTACACAGCAGCAGAAGCTATCCATTCGGCAGCAGCAGGATCTGAAAATACTGGAAATGAACAATCAGGAGCTGGAATCCTGGATTGAAGAGGAGCTGGAGAAAAATCCGCTGCTGGAATTTGATGATGCCTATGAAACCGGGGCCGCATCCCATTCCCAGCAGGATTTTGACCTGCTTTTGAATTTTGTGACAAATGAGCAGACCCTTGCGGATGTACTGCAGGAGCAGATTGCCACATGCCTGCATCCGCTTCATAAGGAGCTTGCAGAGTTTATCATCAATTCACTGGATGGAAACGGCTATCTGCAGCTGAAGGATGAAGATATCCAGCGAATGCTTCCACAGTACAGCCTGGATGACATCGAGGATACGATCAATGAGATACAGACCTTTGAGCCGGCCGGAGTCTGTGCCAGAAGCCTTCAGGAATGCCTGCTGATTCAGCTGTGCTTTGAGGACATTCCCTACTCCCAGATTGCCATCATGATTGTAAACTTCTATTTGAAGGAGGTTAGCGAGAACAAGCTTCCTGCGATAGCAGAGGCGCTGCAGATACCTCTGGAGGATGTGCTGCAGGCGATTACCCTGATCCGCTCACTTGACCCAAAGCCGGGGGCACGCTATGCAACGAGCAGCGCCTATGTAAATCCGGACATGCAGATCGTTGTGGAGGAGAATGAAATCCACATACAGATGTTTCGCAAAACCTATGGACTGCGCTTGCAAGCTCCTGTAAAGGATGCAGATGCGGACACAGCAAAATATCTGAGCCAGCAGCAAAAGCAGGCGGAGGCTCTGCTGAGCAGTATTGAAAAGCGCAATTCCACCATCGAGCGCATCATGGAGGTCATTGCCGTTGTCCAACAGGATTTCTTTTTGTAGCATGGACAGCTGAAGCCCTTGAACATGAAGGATATCGCGGCTAAGCTGAGCCTGCACGAATCCACCATATCCCGTGCTGTATCCGGCAAATCCATCTTATTCGAACAGCAGATCATTCCCCTGAAGTTTTTCTTTCCTGCCAGAGTGAATGAGGACACGAGTGCAAACGAGGTTCATCTGCGCCTGCGCTCGCTGATTGATCAGGAGGATAAAAAGAAGCCGTACAGTGACCAGAAGCTGTGTGATCTGTTGAAGGAGGATGGCCTGGAAATATCTCGGAGAACCATTGCCAAATACCGGGATCAGCTGAAAATTCCTGCAGCATCAAAGCGCAAACAGTTCTGATTACATAAAGAAACAGTGTGAAAAAGCAATCATCTGTATGAAAATGGTTGCTTTTTTATCTGCTTTTTCGCATACCAATGATGCTATGGTTCTTTATTGATACAAACATAAACCACATAATGACTTCAAACAGACAAGCCCTTTGAAAGGAAGCGTGTTGAAGCTTCTAAAAACAGACAAAAGCCGAAGCATAGCGCCCCGGCTTTTTCTATGAATTAGTCTTCAAACAGTTCGATTTCTTCAAACTCCTGTTTTTCCCCCTGTATTGCAGGCAGCTCACGCTGCTCGACAGCTGCAAGTGTCCGCAGGAAATAGTAATCCTGTGTGGTATGCAACGGCGAGGAGAAGGTGGCGTCTTTGCTCATCAGACTGATATCCTTCGCAAGAATCTTCTGCGTTTCCTCATTGATGATGACAAGCTCATCATTCAGGTCATGAAGTGCAATATGCGCAATCTGATAAGGCTTGGATTTCACCTTTTTACAGATCATGCTGCCCTTGGTCGGACGTCCGGTCACATCAACATCGCTCAGCTTGATGCGCTTCATTTGACACTGATCCGTAAAGACGATCAGCTGGGAAGCATCCCCGTGAGAAATGCAGGCACTGACAATTTCATCCAGGACCAGATTCATTGCCTTCACACCCTTGGAGCGTGGAGAGGTTTCCGGAATGAGGGATACCGGATACCGGCTCACAAAGCCGTTTTTCGATGTAATCAGAATTTCATCATAAGCATAGGCGATCATCGTTTTCACGACCGCGTCCCCATCCAGCAGCTTCATATTGCTCATGGTTTTGTTGTTCCGTGATACTTCATATTCCCGTACTGCCGTCTTTTTCACAAGACCGTTTTTCGTTACGGAAATCATGTAGGCATTCGTCGCAAAGCTGCGCAGGACAAAGGCATCCGTGATTTTTTCTTCTCCGCTGATGCGAATCGTGGAGTTGATATGACTTCCAATTTCCTTCCAGCGGGATTCCTCGACCTCATATACCGGCGTATAGCCATAGGTACCCTGTGTTGTAAAAAACAATACATGATCCAGCGTATTCACTTCCCCATAGCCGACCAGATGATCGCCTTCCTTTAAGCCGGTCATATCGTCTCTGCTGGCACCGTAGCTGCGCATGGATACCCGCTTGAAATAGCCGTCACGGGAAATGGTGAACATCACCTGTTCACTGTTGATCATCGCAAGCTTGTCGATAACGATTTCTTCAATTTCATGCTCAATACTTGTCAAACGCGGTGTCTTAAAGGCCTTTTTCACCTCATTCAACTCACGAATCATGACCTTTTTCAGCATTTTTGGATTCTCCAGAATATCGTGCAGCTCCTCTATTTCATTCAGCAGTGCGGCATATTCCTCACGCAGCTGCGTAATATCCGTGGAAGACAGACGATACAGCCGCATGGTAACGATTGCCTCTGCCTGTGCATCGCTGAAGGCAAAGGCATCCATGATGCGGCGCTTGGAATCCGCCTTGTCCTTGCTGGCACGAATCAATGCAATGATTTCATCCAGAACGGATACCGCCTTGATCAGACCCTCCAGAATATGGCAGCGGTCTTCCTTCTTTTTCAAATCGAAGCTGCTTCTGCGCTCGATCACCTCACGGCGATGCTCAATAAAGGCATCCAGCATCGGAGCCAGACCCATTTGAACTGGACGCTTGTCAACGATCGCCACAACATTATAATTATAGGAAACCTGCAGATCGGTATTTTTATACAGATAATTCAGAATCACCTGGGCATTGGCATCCTTTTTCATATCCACAACAACACGCAACCCGTTGCGGTCACTCTCATCCCGCACATCGAGAATCCCTTCGATTTTTTTGTTCAGACGGATATCATCAATTTTTTTGACCATGTTGCTCTTGATCACTTCATACGGAATTTCTGTAATGACGATCTGCTGTACAGTTTTCTTCTGTTCGATGTTTGCCTTACCGCGGATGATGATGCGGCCCTTTCCGGTTTCAAAGGCTTCCCGGATTCCTTCAATTCCCTGTACGATTCCTCCGGTTGGAAAATCCGGTCCCTGTATGTATTCCATCAGCTCATCCAGACTGCAGTCCGCATGCTGGATACGATACACAGCCGCATCGATTGCCTCGCTCAGATTATGCGGCGGAATATTGGTCGCATACCCGGCAGCAATACCCGTAATGCCGTTAACCAGCAGGTTGGGATAACGGGCAGGAAGCACGGTCGGCTCCATTGCCGTATCATCGAAGTTCGGTGCCCACAGCACGGTTTCCTTTTCAATATCCTTTAACAGATGCTCACTGATCCTCCCTAGTCTTGCCTCTGTGTAACGCATGGCTGCGGCGGGATCATCATCAATCGATCCGTTATTTCCCTGCATGTCGATCTGCGGTGTGCGAATCTTCCATTCCTGTGACATACGCACCATTGCATCATAGACTGAGGAATCCCCGTGCGGGTGATAGTTACCGATGACAAGACCGACCGTCTTCGCAGATTTCCGATACCCCTTGTCCCAGGTGTTGCCATCCTCATACATCGCATACAAAATTCTTCGCTGCACCGGCTTCAGACCATCTCTTGCATCCGGCAGCGCACGATCCTGAATAATATATTTTGAGTATCGCCCGAAGCGATCCCCCATGATATCTTCCAGCGGAGAGGAAATGACACTGCTGTGATGCTCAACAGCAGGCAGTTCTTTTTTCTTCATCGTCTTGCCTCCACTTCATAATCATCTTCCAGTGTAAAGGATACGTTTTCCTCGATCCAGTCACGGCGCAGATTGGCCTTATCCCCCATTAAAACAGATACGCGCTTCTCAGCCACAACCGCATCGTCAATCGTTACCTGAATCAGTGTACGGGTTTCCGGACACATGGTCGTATCCCACAGCTGATCCGCATTCATTTCACCAAGTCCCTTGTAGCGCTGCAGACTGAAGCCCTTCGGGAAGGTTTTGCGCAGCTCATCCAGCTCCTCATCGGTCCATGCATACTGGATTTCCTTGCCCTTTTGCAGCTTGTACAGCGGCGGCAGTGCGATATACACCATGCCCTGTTCAATCAGCTCCCGCATGTAACGGTAGAAGAACGTCAGCAGCAGAATCTGAATATGTGCACCATCCGTATCGGCATCGGTCATGATGATGACCTTATGGTAATTGGAATCCTCTGCGTGAAAATTCGCACCCACACCGGCTCCCAGCGCATGAATGATGGTATTCAGCTCTTCATTTTTTTCGATATTGGTGATGCTTGCCTTTTCGGTATTCAGCACCTTACCGCGCAGTGGAAGAATCGCCTGGTATTTGCTGTCTCTTCCCTGCTTGGCACTGCCTCCGGCAGAATCCCCCTCGACCAGATACAGCTCTTTTTTTCTGGCATCCTTGCTCTGTGCGCTCGCCAGCTTTCCGGATAGGATCTTCTCGGTTTTTCCTCTGGTTTTCCCCTTACGGGCATCCTCACGCGCCTTGCGGGCAGCCTCGCGTGCCGTCGAAGCACGCTGCATCTTCTTGATTAGTGTGATGGCAAGCTCCTTGTTTTCCTCCAGGAAAAAGCTCAGCTTTTCACTAACGATACTGTCCACCGCTGCCTTCGCCTCTGCCGTTCCCAGCTTGCCCTTGGTCTGTCCTTCAAACTGCAAGAGATTTTCCGGCACCCCCAGTGACAGGATGATCGTCAGCCCTTCCCGGACATCGCTTCCCTCAAAGTTTTTATCCTTTTCCTTCAGTAAGCCGTTTTTCCTTGCGTATTCGTTAAACACCTTGGTAAAGGCATTCTTCGCTCCGGTTTCGTGCGTTCCGCCATCCTTGGTACGAACGATGTTGACAAAGGAAAAAATATTCTCCTGATATTCGTCCGTATACTGGAAGGCACAGTCCACCTTGATATCATTGCTCATTCCGCTGAAAGCAACCGGTTTATGGAAGACCTGCTTATCCTCATGAAGATATTCCATGAAGGCAACCAGTCCCTGCTCATAATGATAAACCTCCTCGCGTTCCTTCCCTTCGCGCTCATCGCGTACGACAAGCTTTAAGCCCTCCAGTAAGAAGGCATCCTCCTGGGCGCGCTCTGCAATCTGGTGAAAGGAATACTTCGTCGTTGAAAACATTGTTTTATCCGCCTTAAAGCGTACCTTGCTTCCGGTTTTGTTCGTTTTACCGATAACCTCCAGCTTGGATACCTCGCGTCCCCCGTCGGAAAAGCTCATGCGATAGATTTTACCGTCACGATGAACCGTAACCTCCACCCATTCACTCAGCGCATTTACCACGCTGGCACCAACACCGTGCAGACCGCCGCTGGTCTTATAGCCGCCCTCCGTGCTGAATTTACCACCGGCATGCAGTACCGTATAAATGACCTGCACAGTGGGAACACCGCTGGCATGCATATCCACCGGCATACCCCGTCCTTCATCCTCCACGCAGATCACGTTGTCTTTTTCTATCGTTATGCGGATTGTATCCCCATGACCGTTCAATGCCTCGTCAATCGAGTTGTCTACGATCTCCCAAACCAGATGGTGCAAGCCTCTGGAATCTGTGGAGCCGATATACATACCCGGTCGTTTTCGTACAGCATCAAGGCCGTCAAGAATCTGTATACTGCTTCCATCATATGCATTTTCTGCCATACCATCACCTCTTTCTATTTCGCTGTCGTTGATCTCATCAACAGCCCGCTTTGTTCAGTGTATCAAATTTAAAACCTTCCTGCAATTAAATTTCTTTTAAAATCCGCAATACGGCCTAATTATTATATACTAAAAACATGAAAATAAGAAGAATTGTTTCTTTTTTCTTTTCCTTATGTGGGTAAGGTGGTAAAATATAGACGAATATGAATGAGGTGAAGCTATGAATATCAACTGGATCTGGTATCTGGGGCTGGGGTATCTGCTGGGGTCCATCCCGTTTGCCCTCGTCATCGGAAAGCTTTTCTATAAGACAGACGTCCGCAATTTCGGAAGCGGCAATCTGGGCGGCACCAATGCAGGACGTGTGTTAGGAAAAAAAGCCGGAATTTCAGTCATTGTCTGTGATGTAGTAAAGGTTGTTGTTGCTGTCGGTGTCGTTTCCTGCTTTGATCTGGAGGCGAGCATATGGGCAGGCTTTGCGGCGGCATTTGGTCACTGTTATCCGGTATTTGCAGGGTTCCGCGGTGGGAAAGCCGTTGCGACAATGTTTGGATTTCTGTTATCAACATCCATTTTTACCTTCCAGAGTGCGTGGTATCTGATCGTGCCGTTCGCAGTATTTCTGGTTGTGCTGTACGCAGGTAAGATGGTATCGCTGTCCAGCATGTGCGCTGCACTTACCAGCAGTATCTATATCACGGTTATGCAGCTGCATATCAGCGTGGAGATTGTCGCGGCCAGCTGGCTGTTGACAATACTGGTGATCTACCGGCACAGGGCAAATATCGTAAAAATTAAAAACGGTACGGAAAACAAAATATCCTGGCTGTGATCCAATAAGAAAAATGCAGACCGGCATACGGTTCTTTCTTATTTTAGGGTTTTTGCAAAAGGGAGACTTCAACACTATTGTATTTATCAATAGAAGTTGGAGTCTCCCTGTTTTATATTTACCCGCAATCGAGAAAGAACCTGGCATCCGCATGAGCTGCATTTTTTTATACTTAGCCATGTATATGTTGAACACCTTCATGAATCTTCTTTGCAGGAAGCATCGTCCATTGATTATAGAATACCACAGCGTTCTTTTTTGCCTCTAGCGCCATCAGATGTCCACACTATATTGCTGAATCAGTTCTCTTTGATGTGCGGCACGCATACCCGGCAGCTTCCGCATTTTAGCATCATAGCGTTCACATTCCGATAAATGAATTTCCTTTACAAATGCTTCATATGGAAGCTGTCCCAGAAAGGTCTCCTCTTCCAAATCATAAAAGGCCGCATACCAAGTATCAATTTGTATGTCCTCTCCAATTACCGGATCCTTCATCCCAAAGGGTGCCTCCGGCTTGTTTGGCAACAGACTGTCAACGGTGGAGGTTATTGTATATACACCGAAAAATCCATCCTCCTTCTGGTAGACGCATGGTACTGCATAATAAACATCCTGCTTCTGATGGTTATGCAGCCATGCTCCGAAGTCGTCGTGCATCTCCTCATGATCCTGCTGTTCAAACCAAAGTGGGTGCATAGCGGAAAAGAAACAGCCATCCGCATGCTCCTTCAGAAAGGAACCCAGACACTTGTCACTGAATGTGGTGAGATGCTGCTTAATACCTGCAATGCTTCGCAGCTCCTGTGTTTCCCCATCCTGTTCAAAGGCACTCGTCTTCCAGCGTTTGCAGAGGTGCTGAATCAGGGCATAAAAGGCATCAATTTCCTGATGGCAGGTCGGCAGCAGCAGATACAGCTCCACCTCATACGGCTGCTTCCAGACCACCTGTATGCCTCTTGCGATACACGAAGGGTCATACAGGATAAAGTCATCTGCCAATTCCGCCTCCAGCGGCTGCATCCGCCAGGTGCTGTCCATGACGCCTGCCTGCAGACCGGTTTCCAGAAAATCATGCATACTGAGTTTCTTTTTGAAAATTCCCCTGTTTACAATTTTAATATCCACACTCATGATGTAATTCCTCCATAGATGTCCTGCCCCAGCGTTTGCAGCTGTTTACGGTTATTGATTCGATAAACGCCTTTTTCACATTTACATATGAGCCCCTGTTCACAAAACTGTGACAGACAGCGCTGCAGCTGCCGGTAGCTGCATCCAATCATACTGCTAACCTCACCATGATCCTCCTGAAAAACATCCCGCTCACATACTGCCATGAGATATGATGCCAAACGGTTTTCAACCGGATAGGAAAGCGAGATGGATGCGTTGCGATTGCTGTTTTTCAGCTTTTCCGACAGCTCTGATACCAGATACTGCAGAAAGCGGACATCCTGTCTGAGTGACTGTTCACAGCGAGCTAATGGCAACTGCAGTGTTATTACTTCACTCAATGCCGTCACTTCATTCAGCACAGGCATCTGCTTCCAAAGCTCCACCTCACCAAGAATACTGAGCGGATACAGGAAGGAGTGCAGGACCGTTTGTCCGTTTGCACTGATATAGCTGGTCTTTGCCTTTCCCTCCACCAGAAACAAAAGATGATGCAGCTCGGTATCTGCATGCAGAAGGATATCCCGCCGCTTCCATGTTTTTAATTCCAGCATGGATATATGCCGTTCCTCCAGAATCTGATCGAGTCGATATTTCCGAATATAAGCGGCTGCCGTTTTTTCCATACGCTTCCTCCGTCCGTTTTTAAAAAGGTATGCAATGTGTATCGCCTTTCCTTAATCATCTGCTTTCTTCTCTCATTATGACATATGTCCTATGCATGTTCAAGAAAAACCTGTATTCTACTATACGAGGTGATGATATGGCAATCAGTATGGCAATACTCAGTGGTATTGTGGTCAGTGTCATGATGGTATTTAACGGACAGCTTTCTGATCTGATCGATCTGTATACCGCAACGGTTCTAATCCATGCCTGCGGGTTATTGACGATGTATATCGTTTTAAAAGTAAAACACATTTCGCTTCGAGACCTTCCCCATGCTTCCCGTTTTTTATATCTGGGTGGTGTAATCGGGGTATTCACTGTCTTTTTCAACAATCTGACCATTACGATTTTGGGAGCTTCTATGATTAGTGCATTGGGATTATGTGGACAGATGCTGACTTCGATCATTCTGGAACAAAGCGGTGCGCTTGGCACAAAAAAACAGAAACTGCAGCCGATAAAGCTGGTATCTCTGCTCATTATTTTAATAGGAATCGGGGTGATGCTGGAATGAGATATATCTGTTCCATTTTCTTTGCATTGCTGGCAGGAGTCAGTATCGTATTGAGTCGCAGTGTAAATACCTTGTTGGCGGAAAAAATCGGAGCATTATCCAGCAGCTTTTTCAATTATGCGAGCGGGTTGCTGGCGAGTCTGGCTTTTCTGTTGCTGTTTGCCCCGCATATTTCCCCCGCACTCCCGCAGCTGATGAAAAACGGGAACGCTATCCTGCTTATGGGCGGTGTCATCGGTGTCATCAATATTATTATTCTAAATCGTATCGTAACCCGCATTCCTCCCCTGCAGCTGACACTGATTGTATTTGTTGCACAGCTTGCCAGCGGTATGCTGCTGGATTATTTTCTGCTGGATCTGTTTTCCATGCGCAAGCTGATCGGCTGCAGTATCGTTGTTATCGGTCTGCTGATTCACACCTATGCGCAGGGTAAGCCGGCAGCCTGAGGCTTCACAATCGTATCGGTTTGCTACTTCTTCCTCCGATCCTGAAGGCTATGAAAACGAGTGCCGATATGACGAGCAATAAAAAGAACCAATACAGCACATACACCCAATGCTGCAGCATCAAACATGAAGCCTCCAAGATACTCTCCAAACGAATCGACACCCTTACTGGCAAAAAAAGCCGTGATGCTTCGATTCTGACGGCAGAATTTATCGATATCAGGTTTGCATACACCTAACACCAGAAAAACCGTCAGCACGACAACACCGCCAGATAAGACTCTTTTCTTATTTCTCATGTTCTATTCCTCCTGCAGCTATCCTGAAAAGTATATCACAAATCTTTCGTTAAAAAGAAATCTTATCTTTGTTTTCTACAGGGAATACAGAGAAAGATTTCTTTTCTTATGTCTGCAGCAGGTCACAATGACAAAATGTGAAACGAACAGAATAAGCATGCAAATGCGTTTTCATATCCTGTGTCCGCATTATTAGCCGATACAGCAGAGATTCAAAGGTACATAATTGCAAGCAGTATCAGAAGAACAATAACAACGAGTACACCACCACCGATGATATAGCTGCTGTATGTTTTGTGTAAATCCTGTTGTTTGGAAACCCATGTTTTGTTCAATTCCTTTGTTTCCTTTGAAATCTGAGACATACATTCACCTTCCTTCCAGTTGCTATTCATGCCTGATTAGATAAACAAAGCCGGCCTGCTGCAGCAGGGGGATATACGACAGATGAAAGAACATTCAATTTCAAGATAAAACAAGTAATTTGAATCAGCTTTCATGTACTGTTTGCATCCGCGCGCAAAATGCGGGGAATGGAATCGAGTTTGAATATTTGTATTAAAGTCTGTCGCATTTTCAATACATATAAATTTTATACATGCTTCACTGAATTTTCATATGGATACTTTTCACAGTAAATATCTATTACTATATGTCCCGTCTGATTTAACTGCCACTCTACATCTTATATATAGCATATTTTTCATTATAATACAATAGCACGTAACCTTTATACCTATTTCTCAACATATCATAGATTTTATGATTGCAGCAAATTCCAGCATAACAATTCATCATTGCAATATGGAAAAGCCATCATTATCTGCACTCCTGTTACGCTTATGTGTTTGTATACCTGATTCGGATATCGGTTAACCACCTTGACACATTCCAAATTCCGTAAACCCTCAACAGCCAACAAGCGCTTTTCTGCTCATGTTTACAAAATCAATTATAAAAAAAATAAAAATATTTGTAAAAATTTTAGGAGTTTTGCATGTTCGATACGTATATAAGAGTGTATATAAAAAAAAGGAGAATTGTACATATGCAAAAAGAGATGAAAAGGGAGTATCCGATTCCCTTTCACAATGATGTTTTTTTCAAGTATATGCTGATTGGAGAGGATGCAGGCTCTAAATTGCTGAGAAGCAGAATTATTGAAGAAATTTATGGATTGAAGGTTCAAAGAACCCAGGTGCTGAATCCGGAGCTGCTGCCGGAAGTCTTTTTCGGAAAACGAGCGGTTTTGGATGTTGTATTGGAGGATGAAACCGGTCACCTTTATGATTTGGAGATGCAGGTATCCGGGTACACGAAGGAGGAACAGCTGCGTTTTCAGCAGTATGGCTACCGCCTGGTCGGAAGACAGCTGAAGCAGGGGGATGATTACACAAAGCTGAAGCCGTTTTATCAGATTATCTTTATGAATTCGATGCCTAAAGCAGGAGGCCGCATGATTCGTCACTATACGGTAAAGGATGAAGACAATCAGGAAGAACCAAACAATACTCTGCATCGCGCAATTGTGTTTTTACCGATGATCAGGCAGCGTGTGAAGGAGGTCGGGGGTATGGAAAACCTGACAGAATTTGAAACCTTCTGTTATGTGCTTGCATATAATCCGGATGATGCTATACTAAACATGAAGAGAAGGATGGTGAATGTGGCTATGGGAAAATATAATGCAATGCGTGAAGATGGCCCGTTATTCAGCTGGGCGGAATCGGTGGAGTTTGCGAATCGTGCAGTACAGGCAAATCTGAGAGAGCAAACTGCGGAAGCCAAAAGACAGGGAAAGGATGAGGGTCTTGACCAAGGCAAGAAAGCCTTATTAAAAGCACAGATTATCCATAAGTATGGAATCGATGATGGATGGGTGGATACCTTGTCCAACGCGCAGATTGATGCTGCCGTCATATGTATTCTGGAATGTGAAGCCTATCCCGACTTAAAGGAAAAGCTGAAGCATACCGCTGCGGAATAGATCAAGTTCTCCTGTCTTTAAACGTTTATTCAAAAAAGAACCTGCCGCCTGACGGGTTCTTTTCCTTACATTATAGCACCAGAGAATACACATCATCGAATGCTTTACAGAATTTTTGTCGTCCATTCCTCCAGATTCCAGACCTCATCCACAATATCGCCATAGAAATCCGGGTCATGGGAAACCAGAAGGATCGTTCCCTTGTAGGCCTTCAATGCCCGCTTCAGCTCCTCCTTGGCATCCACATCCAGATGGTTGGTAGGCTCATCCAGCACTAAAACGTTATGCTCACGATTCATCAGCACGCAAAGACGAACCTTTGCCTGTTCTCCTCCGGAAAGCACACACATTCCGGATTCGATATGATCTGTCGTCAGTCCGCACTTTGCCAGAGCCGCACGTACCTCACCGTTTGTCATCGCCGGATACTCTTTCCAGAAATAATCCAGTGCACTCATGGATTCTCCGGCTTCCTCCTGCTCGAAAAAGCCGATGGATGCATACGGGTCAACCTCAACGCTTCCGCTGACGCCTGGAATTCTGCCCATCAGCGTTTTCAGCAGTGTTGTCTTACCAAGACCGTTAACACCTTTTATCGCCACCCGCATATTGCGCTCCAGCACCAGATGCATTGCTTTTGTCAGCGGTTCCTCATAGCCGATCACCAGTTCCCTTGCGTCGAAAATCACACGCCCCGGTGCGCGGTCCGATAAAAAGGAAAAGCTGGGCTTCACTTTTTCCTTTACCTTTTCGATACGATCCATCTTATCCAGCTTCTTCTGGCGGGAATGAGCCATGTTACGCGTTGCAACACGCGCCTTGTTGCGGGCGATGAAATCCTCCAGATCGGCGATTTCCTTCTGCTGTTTTACATATGCCGCCTCCAGCTGGCGTTTCTTTAACGCATGCTGTTCTAGAAAATAATCGTAATCTCCGACATACCGTGTCAGCTCACAGTTTTCAACATGATAAATAATGTTGACAACGCTGTTCAAGAACGGAATATCATGCGACACCAGAATAAATGCATGCTCATAGGAAATCAGAAAGTTCTTCAGCCATGCAATATGTCCCTCATCCAGATAGTTGGTCGGCTCATCCAGAATCAGAATCATCGGATTTTCCAGCAGCAGCTTGCATAACAGCACCTTGGAGCGCTGCCCTCCACTCAACATGGTAACATCCTTTTCCAGACCGATATCCAGTAATCCAAGTCCCTGTGCGACCTCCTGTATTCTGGCATCAATCATATAGAAACCGCTGTGCTCCAGTATGTCCTGAATTTCCCCGACATCCTGCAAAAGCTCATTCATACACTCCTCACTGCAATCTCCCATCTCTTCATATTTCTGCAGCATTTCCGCTTCCAGCTCAAACAGATGGGAAAATGCATCCTGCAATACTTGGCGAATCGACTTTCCCTTCTCCAGAACCGTATGCTGATCCAGATAGCCTCGTGTGATTCTGCGGCACCAGGCAACACGCCCTTCCTCCGGAACCAGCTTTCCCGTCAGTATATTCAGAAAGGTTGATTTCCCTTCTCCGTTGGCTCCGACAAGACCAACATGCTCACCGCTCAGCAAACGAAAGGATACATTCTCCAGAATCTGTCTTCCACCGAAGCTGTGCGAAACATTTTCTACCGTAACAATACTCATACCTACCTCCACAATTCTTACCCTGACAAGTATACCATGTGCTCCATTTGTATGCAATCCTGCTTTCCGTTTGTAGAAGGCTTTACTACTCGAATGAAATCGTCAATACCAGTGATACGTTTATACAAATAAAGGCAGGCCGTTTTCGAATATAATTCCTGCCGAATACAATGCTTTTATAAGAAAGCAAATACGCCTCACCGTTTTGTATCAACTGGTTCCAAATGGCTTGATCAACATGCTTCATATGATAACATATGCTATGCTACTTCCAGAAACGGCTTTCACTGCCTTATTTCTTTCATATCCGTGTTGCTTCGACATATACTAACGAAAGCATATGCTGAATTTAGAAATATTTAAGAAAGAAATACGACAAAATTACAAAAGCGTAAGGCCCAAAGTCATTAGGATTTGCTATAATATACATATACGAGGTGATTTCATGCACAGTAATGACGACAAACGAGAATGGATTGATCCAGCACAGGGTCTCAGCGATTCTCAGGTTCAGGAGCGTATTGATGCAGGCTGTGTCAATACACAGGATGAGCGCATTACCAAAAGCTATGAGGAAATATTCCGGGACAATGTTTTAACCCTGTTTAATCTGATCAATGCTATTCTGGCAGGATTGATTATTTTTATCGGCTCCTTTAAAAATCTGCTTTTTCTGGGGGTTGTAATTTCCAACCTGGTCATTGGTATCCTTCAGGAGATTCGAGCCAAGCGTGTATTGGACAAGCTGTCTTTGATTACGCAGCCCTATTTGAAGGTATTGCGCAACGGAAAAGAAATGGAACTGCATATGGATGATATCGTTCTGGATGATATTCTATGCCTTTCCACCGGCTCTCAGGTATGCGCCGACGCTATGGTTGTTGAGGGACGTCTGGAGGTTAACGAATCCCTGGTTACAGGAGAATCGGATATCATCGTCAAGCATACGCACGATACCCTGTATTCCGGCAGCTTTGTCGTCAGCGGACAGGCCAAGGTACAGGTACAGCATGTCGGCAAGGATAATTATGCCGCTACGATTATGAAGGATGCAAAAACATTTAAAAAGCATAAATCACAGCTGCGGGATTCCATTAACTTCATAATTAAAACCATCGGTATTATCATTATTCCCGTTGGCATTCTGCTGTTTTCAAAGCAGTTTTTTCTGACTGAGAGCACTCTGCCGCAGGCGATCGTATCTACGGTTGCGGCATTGCTGGGAATGATACCGGAGGGCCTTGTTTTACTGACAAGCGTTGCACTGGCGGTTGGCTCCATCAATCTGGCGAAGCGCAAAACGCTGGTGCAGGAGCTGTACTGCATTGAAACACTGGCACGCGTGGATACCCTGTGTCTGGATAAGACAGGAACCATAACGGAAGGCAATATGCAGGTGGAGCGTATCCAGGCACTGAACGCAGACGAGAAGGAAATCCTTTTGATTCTTGCAAATATGATGGATGCTCTGCAGGATGACAATGCAACTGCTCAGGCGATTCGCAGGCATACACCGCAGGAATATGAAGCATTTCGCGTATTACATACCCTTCCCTTCTCCAGTGCAAGAAAGCTGAGTGCCGTAAGCTTTGAAAATCGCGGAACCTATATCATGGGTGCCTATGAATTTGTCAACGGCAGTGAAAATGCAGAGCTGCAGGCTGAAATTGATAAACAGGCCAGTCTTGGAAACAGGGTGCTGGTACTGGCACACAGCAAGGAAGCTATGGAACAGGAGCCTGCCAAGAACAATACAGTGATCGCTTTGATTCTGCTGAGTGATCCCATCCGGTTGGAGGCACCGCAAACCCTGGATTATTTTCTGTCGCAGGGGGTTGATGTCAAGGTTATCAGCGGGGATGATCCACGCACGGTTCATGAAATCGCACATAAGGCTAATCTGAAAAATTATGAGCGCTATGTGGATGCCAGCACCTTAAAGGATGAGGATATTCCGGAAGCAGTGAAGGCCTATACCGTTTTCGGTCGTGTTTCACCGATGCAGAAAAAGCTGATGATTCGCGCTCTAAAGGAACAGGGGCATATCACGGCAATGATAGGAGACGGTGTCAATGATGTCATGGCCTTAAAGGAAGCGGATTGCAGCATCTCTGTTGCACAGGGAAGCGAGGCAGCAAAGAACATCGCCAATCTGGTTTTACTGGACAACAATTTTGCGAGTATGCCGCATATCGTGGACGAGGGCCGAAGAGTCATCAACAATATTCAGCGTGCCGCTTCCCTGTTTCTTGTGAAAACGACATTTTCAACCATCCTCAGTATCTTAACCCTTTTCTTCATGAGCCGCTATCCGTTTGAGCCGATTCAGCTTACACTGATATCCTCCTGTACAATTGGTATTCCTTCCTTCTTCCTGGCACTGGAAGCCAATCATGCCCGCGTGGAGGGGAATTTTCTGATCAATGTGCTGGGGCGTGCCCTTCCCGGAGCGCTGTGTGTCGTACTCAGTATCCTTTATGTCAATATATCCTCTTTGTTTTTTCAAATGACGCCGGCGGCCATGTCCACCATGTGTGTATTACTGACAGGTACCAGCTCCCTGATCGTTCTGTATCGGGTGTGTACGCCGTTTACCAGAAAGCGTCTGCTGATTTTCTCCAGCATGACCGCACTCTTTGTTGCATGCATCGTCTTTTTACCAGGCATTTTCTCTCTGGTACGACTGAGCTATATGCAGTTTGTATTGACCGGTGCCGGTATGGCAGCTATACCGTTTGTCATGGATTTCTTTTTCCGCTTTGGAAACCGCTTCAAGCTAAAGGAACGGCTGCTTAAGGTTGGGAAATAGCAAACGTCAGAACAGAGCGGATGAAATGAACCTTCCTCATAGATCTTTTGGCGGATATAAAAAAAAGGAAATCATGTATGGATTGATAAGTCACAATCTTTTGGATTCCCTCTTTTGGAAATAAGAGAGGAAGAGCCCGCTAAGGCTCCTCCTCTTTTTATTATGGCTGCATACTGGTATCCTCCAGTGCATCCTGCGTACGGCGGCTTTTCATAATCACCAGTGCGATACATAGGAAGGCAGCAGCAAACAGCAGCAGAATTCCATAGGTCATAAAGGCTTCCTGCAGCAGCGCATCTCCTACATGAACTGCCGAGGTCAGCGAATCATTCAGCTTCACATACCAGTAGCTCGGCAGAAAACGGGATATCACGAGGATATTCTCTCCAATCATACTCAGTGGTACAAAGGCACCGCACAGAAAGCTGGAGCCTAAACCGACAATATTGCTGATGCCGTTCAGCATATCGTCCGGATGCTTGCTTTTTGTGGATATCACACAGAACATAAAGGACATGGAAACACACATCAGCATGAATACAAACGCACTGACAACCTCCAGCAAGCCTCCCAGCGTCATCATGGAGTCCCATACCATCCCGAGAATCATCAGCATTATAAGTCCCCACAACGCGATACCTACAGACAGATTACAGAACACCAACTGCAGGTTCATACGATTTTGTGATACCGGAGCAATCAGATTCCGCTTGGTGATCTCCGCGTTGAAAAAGGAATGCATCGTTAAACCGATCAGCAGTATGGTGATGACAAGCATAATATAGGAAGCATAATTGAAATATGCACCACGCAGCATGGAGGAGGTGGCAACCTCTTCAGAATCTGACATTTTCACCTCAGCTGTAGTATTCAGATTTTTCTGTACGCGTGTATGCAGCTCAGAAATTCCCTGCTTCGGATAAAGCTTTTCATACGCATGCATGGTATCCAGATATTTATTGATTGTCTGCTGAAGCAGTACACCGTTCACATCGTCCGGGCGCTGGTTCATGGAAACCGCTTCCTTCCCGGATGCGAACTCCTCTTCAAAGCCCTCAGGAATCGTTATGATAGCGGACACATCTGCATAGAACAGTGCATCCTGTGCATCGCTGTTCGATACATTTTTATGCTTGATATTCGCCTGTGTGCCGAGATAGGTTAACAGGCCTTCACTCAGACTGCTGCCATCCCGGTCAAGAACGGCGATATTCGGCTTTGATCCCTCATACATCTTAATATCACTGCGCTCAGATGCAGACATGCCAAACACAAAGAAGACGGTGAAGAAGATGGACATATAGATCATCAGCGTCAGCCAATGTGATTTCATAATTTTATAATAAACCTTTAAGACACTCATTTAACGCACCCCCAGACTGTGATAGCTCTTCCTGCTGAGTGCACGGAAGCTGATCAGATAGCATACCATCGTAAATCCTGCAAGCAATGCCAGATTAAAGAAATAGCGCTCGCCTACACCATAGTAGTACAGGGAATACAGCCCATCCGTAATCATATTCACCGGATTGATATAGGTTAAAAACGGAGCATATTCCTGTACATAATATTTCAGCTGTACCGCCATCATACCGGCAAGCGCACTGCAGATCAGTGTGATAGAGGTCATGATCCCCGTCTTGCCATCCGGAGGTATCTTGCTAGTGATACTGCCAATCAGAATGCCAAAAGCATTTCCGGCAAAGGCTCCCAGCACCATCATGAGGAAGACATAGCCAAGCTGTGATCCAAAGGATACGTCCAGAATGAAATACATATAGGCAAACTGGATGAGCAGAAAGACAATTTGAATCGCTATATCAATCATAAAATCCGCAAGCAGTGCCTTTCCCTTGTGCAATGGTGATACTGCCAGGCGTGCTGCACGTTCGCTTTGATTCGCCTGCAGCTCATACATGGAATTGATTGCCCAGTATCCGCCAAACATGGCGTTCATTGCCAGGACAGTATAGAAGAAGACGGAGGACAGATCTGTATGATCTGTGTTCGCTTCCTTCACATGAGAGGCTGTCTGTGTGAACAGTGCAGATACAGCGGAGCCATCGGGATATTGCTGCATCGCCTCCTCCACCAGATGGATTTTCTGGCTGTATTCATCAAAGAAGGTTTTTGTGATTGTCTGATCCAGACCGTTTTGATTCACAGTGATTGCAATCGGATCCTGCAGCTTTACAACCGCGCTGACCTTATCCTCCTTCAACAGCTGCTTTGCCTGTTCCTCACCAACATAGCTCACCTTGAACAAAGCAGTATCCCCCTGCCTGACATCCTTGAGAACGGCTTTAAGCTGTAACAAATCCTTTTGCTCGACGACAGCGATTGGAACCGTTTGAAAGGTATCCACCGTATAGGCATCCTTCAATACCATTCCAAAGAAGGTTGTCAGCAGCATGGGAAATATCAATGTCCAAAACAGCAGTACTCTGTTTCGAATCATCAGGCGAAACCTGTATTTCAGTAAATGCAGCATATTCACCCCTCCTTAATCCCGCAGCTGTTTTCCTGTGATTTCCAGGAAGACATCATTTAAGGTCGGCTGCTGGGAATACACCTTGCCATAGGTGATATTCTCCTGTGTGAAGTAATCCAGCAGATTGGCCAGATTGCGTTTTCCTTCAGTAAACTTAACCTGCAGAACATTGGCATTGTACTGTACGGAGAACACATTTGCGATATCCTGAATATCCTGTACCTGCTGCTCCTGCAGCTTCACCTGCTCCACTTCGATCTTTTCCTTCATCATAATGCCGGCCTTCAGCTCCTCCTTGGAGCCAGCCGCAATGGTTTTTCCCTTGTCGATGATGATGATGCGACTGCAAATTTCTTCAACCTCTTCCATATAATGAGAGGTATACACAATGGTTGCCCCCTGCGCATTCAGGCGCCGTATGCCCTCCAGTATCGCATTACGGCTCTGTGGATCGACTGCGACCGTCGGCTCATCCATGAAAATGAGCTTTGGCTGATGTGCAATTCCACAGGCGATATTCAACCTTCTCAGTAAACCGCCGCTCAGCTTACCCGGTCGGAATTTACGAAATTCCTCCAATGAAACAAAACGTATTGCCTCATCCACAAGTGTTTTACGCTTTGCCTTATCACTGACATACAGACCGCAAAAGTAATTGATGTTGTCCTCGACGCTCAGCTCATGAAAAACTGCTACGTTTTGCGGAACCACACCGATTTGCTGTTTCAAATCGTAGCTGTCCGCTTTCATCTGCTTTCCGAAAATGCGGATGTCTCCCTTGTCATATGTTAACAGAGCCAGCATACAGTTGATTGCCGTTGTTTTTCCGCTTCCGTTCGGTCCCAGAAGTCCCAGAATTTCACCTTCCTCAACCTCCAGCCGGAAATGATCCAGCGCAATCAGCTCCTTGTATCGTTTCACCAGATTGTTTACTTCAATAATCATGATGCTCCCTCCTTGTCCTTGTCTATATTATAGGGAATCCGGTAAATTTTCGGTAGTGTATATCTTCACATTCGGATATGACAGATGTCATATTCATGCATGACAAATTGTATCTGTCCCAAAACAATGGTAAAATAGAGACAGAACAGGAGGAGAAGCCATGAAACAGCTTATAAATTATCTGTTATTTTTATGTATCGGCTGCTGCTTCAGCTTTTTTTATGACCATCAGCTGTACCGCCTGCTGGCTCTGCTTTCAGCAGTGATACTGGCCTCTATATCCTATCTGTACACAAGGCGAACATGGACGCCGTATGCAATGATTCTGTTTGCATTGCTCGCCACCCTGCAGCAAAGCTTTCTGTACTATCTGCCGCTGCTGCTATACTGTATCAGACGACAGCATTTTTCTTACACCATCCTCCTGTATCTGCTTCCGATTCTCTTTCATCTGCGTATGGAAAATCTGTATTTATGCAGTGCCATTGCCATTTTTTCTATATTCGCCATATCCCTTCGGCAGCAGTGGGAGGAAAATGAGGAAATTAAGCTTTCCTTCATGCGGCAGCGCGATGCGACAAAGGAGCTGGCAGATATTCTGTCCAATAAAAACAGACATCTTCTTGTCCAGCAGGAACAGGAAATCCGAATCGCCATTTTGGATGAAAGAAACCGTATCGCCAGAGAAATTCATGATCATGTGGGACATCTGCTTAGCAGCGCTTTGTTGCAGATCGGCGCTATACAGGCAATTCAAAAGGAAGATAAGCTGAAGGAGCCGCTTCAGAATTTACGAGATACCCTTTCTCAGGGAATGGATAACGTACGAAGCAGTGTACATGACCTGCACGATGATGCACTGGATTTGCAGGTGACACTGCAGCGCCTGCTCAAGGACTACAGCTTTTGTGATGGTACGCTGGAATACGATGTGCTGCATCCCCTGTCTCAGCAGACAATCTATCATATCCTTGCCATAGTAAAGGAGAGCATGAACAATACAATGAAGCATTCCAATGCGACAAAATACAGCATTACCGTACGCGAACAGCCGGCCTTTTATCAATTGATTCTACGTGATAACGGCACCAGGCACAGCAGTGTTCCCTGGCAGACCAGAGGCATGGGCTTAAGCAACATGCAGGAGCGTGTAGCGGATATGCACGGCTATTTGAACATCACACACACAGCCGGCTTTCAAATTTATATCACACTGCCGAAGGAGGATAAACCATGAGAATACTGATCGTTGATGATGACAAACTTGTATGCAGCTCTTTAAAAACCATATTGGAGGCACAGGGACAAACCATTGCGGGTATCGGCTGCAGCGGCCGGGAAGCATTGCAGCTGTACAGGGAAACCAACCCTGATGTCCTGTTGATGGATATCCGTATGGAGGGGATGAACGGCGTGGATGCCAGTGAAGCAATTCTACACAGCTTTCCGGATGCCCGCATTCTGTTTCTAACAACATTCTCCGATGATGACTATATCATTCGCGCCTTAAAGCTGGGAGTCAAGGGCTATATCCTTAAGCAGAACTTCGATTCCATCATTCCGGCTTTGGAGGCAGTGTATATGGGACAGAATGTTTTCAATACGGAAATTATCGCCAAGCTTCCCGATTTGCTGAAGCAGCATACAAAGGAAACGCTGTGCAGCTATGATTTGAATGAGCGGGAGCTGCATTTCATTCAGCTGGTTGCCAAGGGGCTCAACAACAAAGAGCTGGCACAGACGCTGTTCCTCAGCGAAGGGACAGTCCGCAACTATCTCAGCAGCCTGCTGGAAAAGCTGCAGCTGCGTGACCGTACCCAGCTTGCGATTTTCTATTACCAGAACCTGCAGTCAAAAGAAACATAACATGCCTTTAACTGCTGTCTTGAATAGCCTGTTCATAACAGGCTGTCATCAGAAAAAACAGGAAATTAGAAAGAATCAATTGCATTGGCTTATACGCATGTAATTGATTTTTTGTCCTGATGATGTGGCATCCTCTTCCAAATGGAAGCTCTTCTGGAATCACCCACCTCATTACGTTTCACTGGAAATGATCCTAAGCACAATGTCTTGTCACGATTGCTACATTTCGAAGCTGTATCCATTCATCACCGTGTTGTACGCTCCTAAAGTATCTGTTCATCCCTCTATGCAGGAGTGTGATGCGGCATAAAAAAATGGGCAAAGCACCCTACAGGTAGCTTCCTGTATACAGTCAGTGGCAGCTGCACAAAAAAACGAAGCTGCAGGAGTTTTGATCCTTGCGGCTTCGTTTTCATTTACTTATTGATTTCACTGATGATGCGCTCGATTTTATTTCCGCGTTCCAAAGAGTCATCCAGCTTGAAAATCAGCTCCGGTACCTTACGGATCGTCATCCGCTTGGCGAGCTCGCTGCGCAGGTAGCCCCTGCTGCGATCCAGTGCCTTCATACCGGCTTCCTCTCTTGGCTTCTGCCCCAGGAAAGAAACATAAATCTTCGCAATGGATAAATCATTGGTCACCGTAACATCGGTAATCGTAATAAATCCGATTTTGGGATCCTTGAGAGAAAACTGGATAATCTCCGAAATTTCCTTCTGAATAATTCCCGCTATTTTTTCAGCCTTTAATGTCATGTTATCACCTTATGTTTATTCTGGCTCAACCTGCTGATCTTCATACGCCTCAATAACATCATCCACCTTGATATCGTTGAAGTTCTCGATTGTCAGACCGCATTCATAGCCGCTGGTTACTTCCTTGGCATCATTCTGGAAACGTTTCAATGATCCCAGCTTGCCGGTGTAGATAACCACGCCCTCACGAATCAGACGAACACCGCATTCCTTGCGCAGACAGCCATCGGTAACCATACACCCGGCAATCGTTCCCACTTTGGAGACCTTGTAAATCTGACGCACCTCAGCCTGTCCGATGACAACCTCTTCATAAACAGGAGCCAGCATACCTTTCATGGCATTTTCCATTTCTTCCAATGCCTTATAAATAATATTGTGCAGACGGATTTCAATTCCTTCCTCTTCTGCTTTTTTACGTACCAGCGCGTTAGGACGTACGTTGAAGCCGTAAATTACGGCATGGGATGCACTTGCCAGCAGAATATCGGATTCTGTTATTGCCCCCGCCTGAGAACGAATGACATTGACACGTACGCCCTGTACGTCGATTTTTTCCATGCTTGCACGAACTGCTTCCGCACTACCCTGTACATCGGCCTTGATAATCAGGTTGACCTCCTGTACTTCTCCTTCTTCAATCTGACGAGCCAGATCATCCAAAGACATCGCAGCGCCTGTCGCATTCCGTTCGGAAGCGATCTTGTTGTTCAGACGCGTTTCCGCAATCTGACGGGCTTTCTTTTCATGATCGAATGCCTTGAAGATATCTCCGGCAATCGGCACATCGTTCAAACCGATAATTTCCACCGGTGTGGAAGGCAGAGCCTTCTTGATTTCACGACCGTGATCATCCGTCATCTTTCGCACCTTACCAAAGGCCGTACCAACAACGACTGCATCCCCGGTATGCAGGGTACCACCCTGTACGAGCAGCGTGGTAACAGGACCGCGCCCCTTATCCAGCTTCGCCTCGATAACCGTTCCGGTTGCCAGCTTGTTTGGATTGGCACGGAAATTGTATACCTCGGATACGACCAGAATGGTTTCCAGCAGATCACTGACACCGGTTCCGAATTTTGCAGAGATATCCGCGTAAATCGTATCTCCGCCCCATTCCTCCGGCATCAGACCAAGCTCACTCATTTCGGAAACAATGCGTTCACGGTTCGCACCGGCCTTGTCAATTTTGTTGACTGCAACGATAACCGGTACACCTGCAGCCTTGGCATGGTCAACGGCCTCCTTGGTCTGCGGCATTACACCGTCATCGGCAGCGACAACGATAATAACCAAATCGGTAACCTTGGCACCCCGGGCACGCATTGCGGTAAAGGCCTCATGTCCCGGTGTATCCAGGAAGGTAACCCGCTTTCCCTTTACATTTACCTGATAGGCACCGATATGCTGGGTAATACCACCAAACTCGCCTTCTGTAACATGTGTCTTACGGATGGTATCCAGTAACGTTGTTTTACCATGATCAACATGTCCCATGATGGTAACGACCGGAGGACGATTTTCCAGAAGGGCTTCATCCTCTGCCTCTTCCATCTGTTCTTCAAAATCACTTTCTTCTATAATAATTTCCTTGTGCACATCTACATTCCATTCCATGCAGACAAGCTCAATTGTCTCATCGTCCAGCGTGGAGTTGATGGTAACCATTGTTCCCATCATGAACAGCAGCTTGATAACCTCACTCGCATTGCGGTTCAGCTTTTCTGCCAGCTCTCCTACACTCAGTGGTCCGTTGTATGTGATTTCCTTTACTTCTACACGTTCCTTCTTCGGTGTAAAATTCGTGTTTGTGTTTCTTGATCGGTTGTTGTTATTCCCCTTCCGATTGTTATTTCCTCTTCTATGCTGTTGTCTTGCCATATAATCACCTAGCCTTTCAAGCAAGCTGCAATCTTCTCTGCAAATCCCTTGTCAAGAATTGCGATTGCTTTTCTGTTGCGATCGCCGATCGCCATATTCATCAATGCTCCATCCATGTAAACACAGGGAACCTTGTAAAAGCTGCATTTATCGTTCAGCTTCTTTTTCGCATTGTCACCGATATCCTCTGCCAGAATCAGCAGATGGACATGACGGGCACGAAGCTGCGTGTAGACGATTTCTCCGGTAGCCGTTTTTCTTGCACGTGCCGCCAGTCCCAGTATGCCCGTCACATCCTTCATTTGCTAAACATCTCCTTCAGCTTATCGTAGATTTCCTCAGGTATTTCACATTCCAGAGAACGTACCAGTGATTTTCTCTTCATCGCAGCCTCCAGCGCCTCTACACTGCGTTTCAGATAAGCTCCGCGGCCGTTGCGTTTTCCGGTTTCATCTATTTCAATTGTTCCCTCCGGTGTACGGACAATACGGATCAGCTCTTTTTTCGGAAGACTTTCATTGGTAGCCACACATTTACGCATCGGTATTTTCTTCATGTCGCATCTACCTCCTTACATCTTATTCTTCGTAATATTTATCATATTCATCGAAGTCGATTTCATCATGTATCCAGTCGCTCTCTTCAATCTCACGCTCTTCACGTTCGATTTCCGCAAGCTCCTCCTCGGAATAGATCGGCTTCATTTCATAATCCTTCTTGTTCAGGTCAAAGGTTGGCTTACGGCGCTCCTCTTTTTCCTCGTATTTGTCGTATTTCTTATAGCGTGGTTTTGCAGCGGCCTTATCATCCTGCTTCGCTGATGCATCTGCCAGTGTTTCGAATTTGGAACGGTATTCCTGTTTTTCCTTCAGGTTCAGACCCTCCTGCTTCTGCTTTTCTCTGGCAATGCGGGCAGCCTTTTCCAGGTCGGTTTCTTCCTGCGGCTGTGCTTCCTCAACCACCTCTTCAACAGGGGCAGACACACTTGCTTCCTCAACAGCCGGTGACGCTGTGGCTTCCACAGGTTCACTGCTTTCTTCCACAACCGATTCACTGACAGCCTCTTCCGTTACAGCCTCCTGGAAGCTTACGCCTGCATCATCCAGACTGAGTGCATCCTGCGGCTGTGCGTTTTCTTCAAAGCGCTCCATCTGTGCAGCAAGCTTGGCCTCCTGCTGACGTGCCAGGAATTCCTCGCGCTGCTTCATTGCGATTTCCTTCCAGTTGATACCTGCTGCGTCCACATCGGTTTCCGCCTTGATATCGATTTTGTTTCCGGTCAGCTTTACAGCCAGCCGTGCGTTCTTTCCGCGCTTACCGATAGCCAGGGATAACTGATTATCCGGTACGACAACGAGCAGTCCGCCCTTGCGCTCCTCACTCGGGATAACCGCCAGAACCTCAGCCGGAGACAGTGCATTTTTAATCAGCTCCGTCACATCCTCGCTCCATTCAAAGATATCGATTTTCTCTCCGCCCAGCTCATCGATGATAACCTGTACGCGCTGTCCTCTTGGACCGATGCAGGCACCGATCGGATCGATGTTTTCATTGTGCGAATAGACTGCCATTTTCGTACGCTCTCCCGCTTCCCGCGCGATCGCCTTGATTTCAATAATACCCTGGAAGATTTCCGGAACCTCTTTTTCAAACAGACGCTTTACCAGTGTCGCATCCCCGCGGGATACCAGTACCTGTGCACCCTTGGTTTCCTTGTTTACCTCTGTGATTACCACACGGATCATTTCACCCTCACGGTAGCGCTCATTGGGTATCTGCTGATTTTTCGGCATCAAAGCAAGAGTCTTACCGATATTGACAACACAGAATTTCTCCTCGACAGATTCAATCGTCCCCATGACCATTTCCTCCACCTTATCGCAGTATTCCTCATACACCACAAGCTTTTCTGCCTCGCGGATTTTCTGCTTCATGACATTCTTTGCCAGAATAACAGCTGCGCGTCCCAGATCGGCTATACTGACTTCCTCTTCCACAACACCGCCGAGCTCCAGCTCCTGATTGACGCGCTTTGCGTCCTCCAAGGAGATTTCCAGCTCGTCATCCTCTACGTTTTCAACAATCAGACGCTGCTGATAGACCTTGATATCACCGGATTTTTCGTTGACATCCACGCGTACCAGCGCATCCGGTATTTCGATATGCTTACGGAATGCCTTTGCCAGAGCTTCCTGCAGGGCATCCACAACGACTTCCTTGGAAAGCTTTCTATCGGTTTCGATTGCCTGCATCGCAGCCATAAAATCTTTTAATTTCATTTCTTATTCGCATCCTTTCTAAATTTTCACAGACAGACGGATAAGTGCGATGTTATCCATCTCGATTTCCGCCTTCTTCTTCACGGCCTTTGCCATGTAATCCAGATAAACCGTATTGTTTTCAAATGCTGTCAGGGTTCCTTTTATCTCATCCATGCCAGCCCTTGGATTCTTTAGCTTCACATATACAAATTCGCCGATGGCATCCCTGATCTGTTCTTCACTTTTCAATTCCCGCTCTGCACCGGGAGAACAGACCTCCAGAAAATATTCACTGGCAATCATATCCATTTCATCCAGCATTGTGCTGATTTTTTCAGACTGTGCGGCACAGGTATCAATGTCCATACTGCCGTCCTTATGCATAATCGACACCTGCAGAATGCGCATGCTGCCTTCGGTATGCCAGGCAACATCATACAGCTCTATACCGTCTTCTGCCACAAGCGGAGTGATCAGTTCTTTCAGTTTTTGTATTTGATCCATAACATTCTCCTTTACAAACATAATGAAGGAGTGGGCTTGACCCACTCCGGTTGAAGTATCTGTACATAATATACCACGAAACAGGTCAAACATCAACCTTTTTTCCAAAAGGCAGAAAAAAAGCCGCATGTACGGCCTTTACTCTATTTTTCTACGATGGTTTTTCCGTTGTATTCACCACAAGAACACATTTTGTGCGGCACCTTGTACTCACCGCAAGCCGGACATTTTACTAATGTCGGTGCAGCTAATTTATAATGAGTTCTACGTTTTGCTTTTCTTGTTTTTGAATTACGTCTCTGTTGAACAGCCATGTTAGCACCTCCTACTTAATCTTCCAATTTGAATTCTTTCAACTTTGCTAAACGAGGATCGATTTCTTTGCTTTTTTCTTTTATGTAATCTTCCTCTTTGACAACTTCCCAACCGTCACCTTTAGGATACTGTGTCAGTCCTTCCTTCACAATTTTCAGGGGAACCTCCATCACTATCAATTGAAAGATCACCGGCAATAACTCTACGACATCACCTTTAACTTCGTGTACATCTTCGTCATCTGTCTTTTCGAAGGAGAACACTTCTAAAGATTTTGTATGGAAATCATATTCTACATCCTCAAGGGTTATAGAACACGGTACTATCATCACGCCTTCAATATCCAGATCCGCAAATACGCGTTCACTGGAAGCCTCGTAATGAACATTCCCTGATACCGTAACATCCTGCAATCCTCTGATCTGATGCATCTTAGAAAATACCTCGGGCTCAAATCGGATCATTTCGTCAAATTCGATCGTTGCATCCTTCGCCTGCAGCAGTTCCATTCTGGACCATTTCAAAAGAATCACCTCGTTGTCTGACCTATCCTATTATAAGGAAAATCTGCGACAAAGTCAACACCATCTTCTCTTCCATAGGCTAGCTTATATATTAAACCACAAAACAGGAGGAATGAAAAGTATTTTTTTCATTTTTCTTTTCATTTCCGGGATTTTACGTATTTTTTTCTTCCACCTTTAAAAGAAATGCAGAAACATCCTCATATACAAGCAGATGATCCGGTTCATTCAGTATTTCATGACGCATGCCGTCAAACAGTCTGGCACTGACATCGCTGTAGCCGACTTCACGCAGAAGTCCGGCTGCCTCCTGAAACTTCCCGCGACTGATGATACAGGGATCCTCACTGCCTGCGATAAAGCGAATCGGCAGTGTCCTGTTGCGCAGCGTCCAGTTTTTGCGTTCATAGACATCCTGCATCAGGGAAAAGAGGTTTTCAAATCCGTTGAGGGTAAAGGTATACCCGCAAAGCGGATCCCGGTCATAGGCACGCACAACCTCCATGTCCGAGCACAGCCATACATTGTCGCTGCCCTCCTCTGCAAAGCCATCACAATGATTGCCGAATGCCATCTTCTGTATAAGCGGGCTGCGATAGTGTGCACCCTTCATGCACTTCATAAGCTTGCACAGCAGCTTTCCGGCTCCGGCAGCCGGATTTTTGCTGGGACTGCCGCAGACAATCAGTGCATCAATGGTATCATCGTAGCGTTTCAGATAGGCTCGTACCGCCAGTGAGCCCATGCTGTGTCCAAACATATAAATCTTCAAGGACGGATACTCCCTGTGCAGCTGCGCATTCAGCTGCCGGATATCTTCTATCAGTGCCGCAGCTTTCGTTGTGCCCATATAGCCCAGATCATCTTCCCCGCGAATACTTTTGCCATGACCGCGATGATCATGCAGCACACACAGATATCCCAGCTCTCCAAGATACTGCATAAAATCCATATACCGCTCCTTGTGCTCCGCCATGCCGTGTACCAGCTGGATGATTGCCCGGGGCCTGCCTGCAGGCGTGCAGCGCAGCACGGATATCTCTAAAGCATCCGCATCGCTGATAAAGCTGTATTCCTGTAATGTTGTCGTCATTGTGCTCACTTCCTTATACCTGCATTGTATCATACTTGTGTCAATTTCAACAGCATTGCCCGCAGCATTTTGACAAAGCCGTAAATGTGTCAAAAGCAGAAGCTGGCAGTAGTCATACAACAATCGCTATGGTATACTGAAAGACAGCAGGAGGTGATACCATGCGAAGCTGTGGAATTGTAACGGAATACAATCCGTTTCATAACGGACATCGCTATCATATCGAGCAGGCACGCAGAGTTTCCGGCTGTGATGCCCTGCTTGCGGTCATGTCCGGAAATTTCGTACAGCGGGGTGAATGCGCCATCGTTGATAAATGGACACGTGCTAAGGCGGCGATCCAGGCGGGATGCGATCTGGTGATTGAGCTTCCCTACCCCTATGTTGTGCAGCGTTCGGACATCTTCGCAAGGCAGGCAGTGGCGCTGCTACAGCTGGCCGGCATCAATACGCTGGTCTTCGGCAGTGAAACAACTGACATGCAGCAGCTTCACCGGCTGGCGGATACCTCTTACGAGCACTATCAGAAGCAGAGAAAAAACGGTATTTCTATGGCAAAGACGCTGGAAATGGTGCATGGACGTGTTGCCAGTAATGATATTCTGGGAATGGCGTATCTTCGTGCACTGAAGGACAGCGCAATTCAGCCTATCGCCATACAGCGAACCAATGGTTACCATGATGAGGACATTCAGCATGCCATCAGCTCTGCGACTGCCATACGCAGAGCCGTTAAGGAGAAAAAGCCGATCAGCCATACAACACCCATGGCAGAGGATTTGCAGGAAGGGGTTTTCATGGAGGACTATTATCCTTATTTGCAGACGCTGCTGCTAAGCACACCGGCAGAGGAATTGAAGAAGCGCTTTCTGGTGGATGAGGGTATGGAGCATATGCTGCAAGGCAATGCCCGCAAGCACATGAACTACGGTTCCTTTCTACAGGCATGCATCACACAGCGTTATCCACGCAGCAGTATCCAGCGAAGTCTTACCCATATTCTGACCCATACGGATAAGCAGGAAATCGACAGCCTTCCCCCCTGTACCTTTCTGCGGATTCTGGCATTCAATGATACCGGAAGGGCGTATTTGCGTGAGCTGAAGCAAAAGGAAATCGCGATCGCTTCCGCCTTTCATCAGATTCCAAAGGAGCATCGGGAAATTTTTCTGCGGACAACTGCCGCATACGCCTGTGCCTTCCCGTTATCCAAACGAAAGGAAGTCATGGACAGCGAGCTGCACAGTCCCATGTACATCTCATCATGACAGGTCTGCTTACACTTGTGCTGCTTGTGGTTGCAGTAAATCTTATTCTGTATCATTATTTCCCTGCCCCGCCAAGGCCACAGAGTGATCGAGTATACGATGTGGCGATTGTCCTTGGCAGTCCGGCAGAGGAGGACGGCAGTTTGTCCCGTGTGCAGAAAACACGGATGGATGCGGCAATTACATTGTATAAAGAAAAGCGGGTCCGCTGTATTCTGATCAGTGGCGGCAGTGTGCGAAACACTTACACGGAAGCGGATATCATGGCGGCATATGCAATCAGATGCAGCATTCCAAGCGCAGCGCTTCTTCTGGAACGTCAGGCGAAAAACACTTATGAGAATCTACTGTATGCAAAAACGCTATGTGATGCACATGCATGGAAGCACGTCATTGTTGTGACCAGCTGTTTTCATGTGCGCAGAGCCAGCTATATGGTACGGAAATTCTTTGATGACTATGTGATGCAGAAAACCGCAGAAAAGGAAAAATGCAGGCATTATATAACTGAATACTTCCGCATGTGGAACAGTCTTCGCTGTGAGGTGATGCTGTATAGAAAAAGGAAGCGCTGAATTTTTTCGGTTATCAGGATTACAGACAGGTGTTATCTTCCTGGCAATGCCCGCTTTTCATTCATAGTGAAAAGACCCCTCAGATGACAAGAGGGGGTTTTTCTTCTGTTTGTGTCATAATAGAAGCATCATGTGTTTCCGGAATATACAATATCAAAAGGATCTACCGTATGATGACTTCAAAGCCTCACTCATCATACAAAATGCAATTTGCGGTGCGATACCCTATTCCGTCATGCGTTCAAGAATCAAAATATCATGCCTGTCCTTATCTCTTAATTCATAGCCTGAATAAAAGAGCTTTTGTCCCTTTACAGATATACAGGGAATTGTTCTACCTTCAAAAACAGAGCTGCCAAAAAGGTCTTTATCAAACTGATACCAGTCCCCCTCCAATGACGCCTGCTTTGCGGTACCGTCCTCATGCAAAACGAATGGGTGTATATCCAAATATCCGTATTTTTCACTGTACAGCTCCATTCTTACAGGTTTCCAATCCGTATCTATTTCATATCCGTATTCAAAAAGAATATGCAACAGTTTTTCTGTATATCGGGAATCAAAATTAATATCAATATCTCTATGATCTCTTGTTTGCTTTCCAGCCAGTATATCAACACCCCAGCCGCCGTCAATCCAATATGTTATTTCTGCATTTTCCAATATATCGATAACCGTTATGATATCTTCTTTTGTTGTGACTTTTTTTCTGCTCATACAGTCTCCTTTTATTTTCTATCACCACTACTCCAATTACATACACTGGATTGGTCTATGCAACTCACATACGAAAGTTTATTCCGTCCAATTACATCCATCGTTCAGTGTTTTTAATGGAGGACGCTTTTTGGACAATGACAGCGCCTTTTTAGGGCAATGGTGAATGCACCTATAACAATGTATGCATTTTTCATTATCAAACAACGGATATCCCTCATCGTCCTTACAGATACATTGCACAGGGCAGTGTATTCCGCATTTCCCGCATAAAACGCAATGCTGTTTATGAGTGTATATTGGAGGAGAAAACCGCTGTCCGAAAAATTTATTGGGGTAGTTCAATATACTATATATTTTAAAACGCGGAATATCAGCAACTACCGGATCATTACAACGCCTGATAAAAACGCTGACATCATTCTCCACTTTTTTGTCTAATCGTTTTTCATGGCATGACCATATATGTATAGCGGGTGCAAGTAAAGCCCCATCCGTAGCAGCACAGCGATAACTTCTACTTAGAATCGTAATCATGTTTTTCTTCTCGCACTGTTTTGCGAATATCCTTAACGTGTTTGCCGAATATAATCCACAGGTTGCAAAAAGGAAAGCCTGAATAGAGTTTTCAAGTTGCTCCATCTGTTTGATAAAGGTAAGTATGGGTATGCAGGAGCAGCGTGAATGGTGGGGAAACCTATCACCAGACTATCATACTCAGCTATGGTTATATCCGTTGACAAATCTTCGATAGAAGCTAGAGTAGCTTCATGCGAGCCTTGCAATTCATGGAATATTTTTGTAGCAACCATTTTTGTGCTACCTACACCGGAATAATAAAGAATCAATATGTTCACAGCCACACCTCTTTCGCTATATAGTAGCTCTATTCCCCCATCTGAATAAGATAAATGAATTTTGAGAAATTTGATTACTTCAAATTGCAAACCATAATATATTCTTCTTCATTCTTATCCACAATTTCAAAACCAACCCGTTGATACATTCTGACTGCATAGTTTGCTTGCTGAACAGCAAGAGAAGCCTTTCTATACCCTTTCTCCTGTAAAACTACAAGCATTTGTCTCATCATCTCTGTTCCGATTCCAAGACCTCGATATTCCTTGTATAGGGAAATTGCAAAAGAAGGAGTCCGATCATCAATATGTCCGTAATCATTCATTATGCGAGTCCATACTGCACCAACAACTTTTCCATCAATTTCTGCAACGAAAGCATTATCATCTTCTTTGCCAAACTCACTGATGTACAGCTGCAATTCAGGTTGCTTTATAATATCTCTCGATGGCGAATCCACACCCTCTGGAAGGAATATTGCTTCATATAAAAAATCTTCCAGTATCTTATACTCATTTGAGCTTAATTCTCTAATCGTATACTTCATTTCTTAACCTCTTTATGAATTCCTGTTTTTCTCACTTCTTCACTGAATTCATCAATCAATTTCATATTTAGAAGTGGGTATGAATTGCCTTGTTCATCACACCAGTCCTTTTCCATATTTTACATCCCATATATTCATAAAACCCTTTTGCAAGAGGGGTTTGTTCATTTACTCCAGATCATTCACTGAAATATTTATCTATTGCGTATGTAAGCAATTCTCTGCCCAAGCCTTTCCCTTATTCGGGACCTGATTTTCGTTTTCTTCAATAACGGACAAGGTATCTCTTTTATGCCTGTTGCACATATTTTTTCATACACACTTTTCTTCCTCTGTTATGAAGAAATGCTGCTCTGTCAATATTGAATTCCTATCTGATGCTTTGATAATTTTCGTGTTTTTCATCTCTGCAACTTATCATTCTGCTAGATAAGCTGAAATAGTCGCTCTTTAATATCCGTAAGTCATTAGTTTCCATTCCCCACCTTCACTCCGAGCTAACCACCAAGACCATGTATATTCCTCGTTAGGTTCCCAAGCCCCGCCACCTTTTTTCGGAGAGCGAAAGCTGCTATCAAACATAATACATTGTGTAAAAATCTGCTTATTATCATTAGCTCTCTCTAAATCGTTCATCCATGCAATATTTTCTTCATCCCTACAAACATCATCGGATGAATATGAAAGAGTATACAGCTCACATCCCTCAAACGATTTGAAGGTTTCTTTTATAGTATCTATTGCAGAATCCATATCTTCTTTTGTGTAGATTGCAGATGTTCCATAATCAATCTTTACATTTGTTGTCACAGCGTTTTTGCATCCGACTAATGTTACGATCAGCATACAGCAAACTACCATCTCTATCACTTTCTTCATGAGTTTCCCTCCGCAAATTCTAATAACACTGTTTTTTACAGCGCAGTAACCCAAAAGCAAATTGCTGAAATCAGCGAAAGCGGTGTCATAACAACTTTTTCTTTCTTACTTTTTGAAATACAATTCATAACGGTATTTAACGAAAGATATGCCGCCATAATAACACAAATTATTTTTGTTATATTCCGGGAAAACCATAAAGGAACGATCCCTCCCATTTGCAAAATTATGATTACAAAAAACATTTGCAGTGCTAACTGAAGCACTAACACGATTCTGAGCTTTTGCGGAAAAACCTTATATCGTCCTCCCATTGTTAATTCGCCCAATGGCAGTCCACATATCAAAAGAACAGATAAGATAATTACCACCGAAAACGTACTTGCACCTATTATAGCTATCATCATAGTCTCCTCTTCAAATTCAAATTCAGCAATTACACCAGTTGCTATGATACCGGCATAGAAAGCTATACGGCCTTTTCAAACGGATAGATATATAAAGCTGTTGTAAAGTCGGGATGAAATCGCCCTGTTTTGTACAGCTGAAATCCGTTTCGCTCATACATCCTTCGAAGCTTATCCTTATGCTCGCGCACATCCAGACGCACGTCGGGATAGCCTTCCCTGCGTCCCTTTTCAATAAAATATTGAATCATGGCATCCGCATACCCATTTCCGCTGTAAGCGGGGTCCACACAGATTTTATGCAGATACAGCGATGTCCCCTTTTCCATGTCCGACCAGTACAGGGCATCCTCATCCACGATGAACAAACCGCATACCACCTTCTCTTTTACGGTTCCTACATAATAATCCGCAATTGTATACAGCTTGGAAAACGCCTCCCAGCTCACCTCATCCGGATTCCACTGATGGATGCCGTGCGCATCATTATAACGCACCCTTCTTTCATACATCGCCTCGATTGCCGGCTTGTCCGCTTCTCTTGCCTGTCGTATGTGCAGCATAGCCTCATCCTCCCTTTCAAAAAGACCTTCTAGGAAGGTCTTACTGTATCACTCGTTCGACGGACTTCACACTGTTCACCTTTTGCAGATTCGCCATCAGACTGCGTAGATGCTCGGAATTTTCTACGACCACCGTCATTTTCGTCGTCGCGGATATCCGGTCCTCCTCCACTGTGGAATCCACATGCTGCAGACCGGCCTTGCACTGAGACACGACCGTCACAATATCACTCAGCAGGAAATTGCGATCCGTGGATTTGACGATCAGCTTGACCTCATAGGTCTTCTGCTCGATATTCTCATCCCATTCCACCGGAATCAGCCGCTGCTTTTCGTTTATAATATTCGGGCAGTCGGCACGGTGTACCTTAACACCTGCCCCCTTGGTAATATAACCGATAATTTCATCCCCCGGAACCGGTGCACAGCATGCCGCAAGACTGATTTTCATCGACTCGATACCGGCAATGCGGATGCCGGTAGCGGACGGCTTCTTCTTGCGTTCCTGACGGTTAAACATCTTTGCCAGCTCTTCATTATCCAGCGGAACACTGGTCTTATGCTTCACCAGACGGTCGATGACCGATGGCAGCGACACCTGCTTCACACCGATTGCGTACATCAAATCCTGATAGGAATTAAAGCTTAGGGAGCCGGCAATGCTTTCCAGCTTTTTCTGCTCGGTATACGTATCCGCATCCAGATTCCGCCGTTTCAGCTCCTCGACAAGCAGCTCCTCACCCTTTTTGATATCCATGCTGCGGCGTTCGCTTTCCTGCTTCTGGAAAAAGGAACGGATTTTGTTTCTGGCGTGCGCCGATTTCACGACCTTGATCCAGTCTTCACTTGGACCCGGCGACTGCTTGGAGGTACGGATGTTGACAACATCCCCGGTTTTCAGCTTCGTATTCAACGGCATGAGAACACCGTTGATGGTCGCTCCTACGGTATGATGTCCGACCTCAGTATGCACGCGATAGGCAAAATCGATCGGAGTGGAGCCATTGGGCAGCGCAATCACCTTGCCCTTCGGTGTCATGACATACACATTTGCTTCAAAAATATCCTTCTGCAAGAGATTCATGTATTCCATGGCATCATCATTGACCTCATCGCTCATGACACTGAAATCCTTAAACCAGTGCAGCTGTTCCTCGATTTCCTTCTGATGCACCTCGCGTCCGCCATTGATGTTTTCCTTATAGCGCCAGTGCGCCGCAATACCCTGCTCTGCCACGGCATCCATCGCTTCGGTACGAATCTGCACCTCGAAGATATTGCCATCCTCCGCAACGATCGTCGTATGCAAGGACTGGTACATATTCACCTTCGGCATGGCGATATAGTCCTTGAAGCGTCCCGGAATCGGTCGGTACTTTGCATGGATATAGCCCAGTGTTTCATAGCAGGCAGTATCGGTATCCGTGATAATACGGATCGCCAGCAGGTCGAGAATTTCCTCAAACCGCTTGTTTTTCGTCATCATTTTCTTATAGATGCTGTACAAGTGCTTGCTTCTTCCAAAAATGCGATAGCCGATATGATGGGCATCCAGCAGAGAGCTGATATCGGCAATCATGCGCTGCACCTGCTCATCACGCTCTGTCTTGCGCTTTTCTACCAGCTTTGCAATCTCATAATATTTTTCCTTGTTCAAATACTGAAAGCACAGATCCTCCAGCTCGTTCTTGATATCACTAATACCGAGACGGTGTGCAATCGGCGCATAGACCTCCAGAGTTTCAGAAGCTATTTTCTTCTGCTTTTCCGGACGCATATACTGCAGTGTGCGCATATTGTGAAGGCGGTCTGCCAGCTTGATCAGTATAACTCTAACATCCTTTGCCATAGCAATAAATATCTTACGATGATTGCTGGCGAGATATTCTTTTTCATCCTTGAATTTCAGGGCACCAATTTTTGTGACCGACTCTACCAGAGAGGCGACTTCCTCTCCGAACATATCACTCATTTCCTGAATGGTAACGTCACAGTCCTCCACCACATCATGCAGAAAGCCTGCCGCAATCGTCTTTGGTCCTGTACGAAGCATCGTCAGTATGTAGCCGACCTGTATCGCATGAATAATATACGGCTCCCCGCTTTTGCGGTACTGCCCCGTATGATTTTTCTCCGCACACAGATATGCTCTTGTGATCAGATCGATATTTTCTTCTTTTTTGATATATTTTCTGACCTCAACCATCATTTCATCAAAGGTCACGACATTCTTACTTACCATAGTATCACCCGCATTCAAGAAAAGGGGAAGCTCCCCTTTGTTTTTATTATTCGTAAGACATTAAGGAAAATACATTAAAATCCTTTAAATGCTCCCGGCCCTTCAAGCCCGCAAGCTCAATCAGGAACGCACAGCCGGCAACCTCTCCGCCCAGCTCCTGTACGATTTGAATGGTCGCATCCACGGTACCGCCGGTAGCCAGAAGATCATCCACGATCAGCACCCGCTGTCCTTTTTTGATGCCGTCCCTGTGAACATGCAGCTCATTGCTTCCGTATTCCAGATCATAGGATACGCTTACGGTTTCTCTTGGCAGCTTGCCCGGCTTGCGTACCGGTACAAATCCGATTCCCAGCTCATAGGCGACCGGACAGCCGAAGATAAAGCCGCGGGATTCCGGACCGACAATGACGTCGGCTTTCACGGATCTGGCAAAGTCAATCACCTTATCACAGGCCTCCTGAAACGCCTTCCCATCCGCCATCAGCGGTGTTATATCACGAAACAAAACCCCTTCCTGAGGAAAATCAGGAATACTGGCAATATAATCTTTAAAATTCATGTGTGTAGCCTCCTAGCACTTATGCATGTATTATATCAAATTCTTTCTGAAAAAGCATTAGCTAATACGCCTCTGTTACAAAAATATTCACTTTTTTTCTTCCCATAAAGGAATTTATTCGAAGATTTCCAATAAAATTTACATTGTTTTTCTCATGCAGGCGTTCATATGCGTTGCCGCAGCGAAAATACATTGCTTCAAGGCTGTCACTCAGTATCCATTTCGCATGCTCCCGGTTGCCCAGCAACCGGCAGCCCTGCACGCTTGCTTCCTCCAGATAAAACAGCGGTTCTTCAAAGCCGCAGCCAAAAGGTCCCAGCACAGACAGGCTCTCCACCTCTGCCAGTGTAGCCTCCTGAACACGGATGGGAATCACATCATAGCTTTTTTCCTGTTGGAAGTGAATCCCCTCCATGCGGGTATTGACATAGTCCTGCACGATTTGTTTATTCTCATAAGGAAAACCGATACCGGCAGCCGCCTTGTGACCGCCATAAGCGGAAAGCGAAGGCCGGCAGGCATCAAAAAAGGTCGTCAGATCCAGCAGATCCAGTGAGCGGATACTGCCCTTAAACATCTGCTCTCGCTGAGCGGCGACCATGACGGGAAGCTGCAGCTCCTCACTGAGCTTACCTGCCACAAGCCCGGCCATACCTTCATGAAAGGAGTCATGAAACAGCAGCTGAAACCGATATTCCGGGCGTACCAGCGTGCGTGCCACCTTGACCATGTCATCGCTCATCGTTTTCCGGCGATCATTCAGCTCCCGTATCTGCTTTGCCATATGCTGCAGCTGCTCCAGATTCGTACTCAGCAGATACCGCACGGTATTGTTGGCATTTGCAATATCCGCAAGCCGTCCCGTCGTATTCAGCTTTGGCACGATCTGAAAGGCGATCAGCGTTTCATCCCATTTCGGATAACGGTCATTGGCCAGCAGCTGAATCGGCTGACAGATGCCCTGACGGAGGTATTGCAGTCCGAGCTGCACAATTGCCCTTGTTTCCTGACGCAGCGGCATCACATCGGCAATGGCGGCAACACAGGCCAGCACCACATGCTCCTTTACCTCCCCCAGCAGTGCACGGGAAATCTCCAGCGCAACGCCGGCTCCGGACAATGTTTCAAAGCGTTCCCCCATCAGAAACGGATGCAGCAGATACAGACAGGGGAATTCCTCATCCATGGCATGATGATCCGTAACGATTACATCCACCCCTCTGTTTCTTGCCTCCGTGAGCGCATCCAGTGCCTTCACGCCGTTATCAACGGTGATCAGCAGGCTGTATCCCTTTTCATGTGCCAGCTCCACCGTATGCTTCTGCAGACCGTAGCCCTCTGCAAAGCGGTTCGGTATATAAAAACCGGCCTGTATGCCATAGCGGCGCAACGCATCCACAAGAATCGCTGTGGAGCAAATACCGTCCGCATCATAATCTCCGCATACCATAACTCGCTCCTTATTCTGCTTCGCCTGATAGATGCGCTTTGCAACCTCCTGCATTCCGTTTGCCGTAAACGGGTCTGCCAGCTGCGGCTTCTGCAAAAGCTCAGCTATCTGTTCATCCTTTAACCCCCTGGAGGCCAGCACCTTAGCGCACAAGGCACTCACATGATGCATTTCCTGTATCTGTTGCGAGCGTTCGCTCTGTAATTTATGTATCTGCATATTTATCACCGTGAAATATCATACCACACTTTCTCCTCTTTTGCCTTAAGAAAGCAAAAGAGATATCTGCTGTCACAGATATCTCCGTTGTTTTAATAGTCGTTCATGCCCGGAATGATCATTTCCTCCAGTTCATCCTTTTTCTTTTTGCGTTTCTTTTTTACATGCTTTTTCGGATTCTGATGGATACGGATCTGATACCACAGCTGCGCTGCGACAAACAGGGAGCTCCCCGCACCACAGGCGATACCGATGAACAGTGCCAGACAGAAGATACGGATGGCACTGCTTCCGAAGAACAGCAGGCACACAACCGGCAGAATCGTTGTCAGCGTGGAGAGAATGGATCTTGTCGCCGTTCTCTGCAGCGCTTCATTTACGATTTCACGATATTCCGCTTTTGTCGTTGTCGCAAGCTTGCGTCCCTTCATCTCATCACGGATACGGTCAAAGACGACAATCGAGTTGTTAATGGAATATCCGATCACCGTCAGCAGCACGGCGATGATTTCCGTATTAACCTCCAGACGGAAAATCGCACAGGCCGCAAGCACGAAGAAGACATCATGAATCAGTCCGACAATACCGCTGATTGCATAATCCCACTTGAAGCGGATGGAAATATAAATCAGAACGCCGATCCATGCCAGAATGGAGATCAGAATTGCACTGCGCACCAGCTCCTGCCCGATCACCGGTGTTACCACGTTGTCATTGACATCGTGCTGATAGGTTTTCTTCAATCCCGCCTTTACGGTATCCATCTTATATTCATCAATGGCATCCTTCACAAAGATATTTGCCACATTATCCTTTTCACCGTTGATTTTAATACTGCTTGCATTGATTCCAAGACTCTTCAGCTGATCGTTCAGCTTATCCCTGGAAATCGCCGTATCGCTTTGTACCGTCAGCTTGGTTCCGCTGGTGAAATCAATGCCCCAGTTCAGAATACCATTGCCCTTCATGCCCTGAAATGCCATACATCCCACACCGATGACAAGCACCGTCACAGAAGCGATGATAAAGTATTTCGCATTTTTAACAAAATCAAAATTCTTAAAGAAGCCGAAATAGAAGCGCTCCTGCCCCTTGCTCACATCCGGAACATGAGCCTTCTTCACGCCGAACCAGCTCAGCTTGTCATTCAGCCAACCGCTGCCAACCAGAAGAGAAAGCAGGAATTTTGTGACGAAGACAATCAGGATGATGGTGGAAATCGTAGATACGATCAGCATGGTCGCAAAGCCCTTCACACTTCCCGTACCCATCATATACAGAATCAGCGCACAGATAAAGGTTGTGACCTGCGCATCGAAAATCGTTATAAAGGACTTGGAGCTTCCCTCATAAAAGGCGGTCTTTACACTTCGTCCGGAATACAGCGCGTCCTTGATTCGCTCAAATGTCAGAATGTTGGAATCGGCCGCCATACCGACACCAAGCACGAGGGCCGCAATACCCGACAGGGTAAAGACTGCGCCCATGGCATTATAGATGAGGAACACGATAAAGACATAGGTTGCCAGCGTGACTGCGGAAATCAGACCCGGCAGACGGTAGTACAGAATCATGAACAGCATGATCAGTGCGATACCGATGCCGCCAGCCAGCATGGTTTCACTGAAGGCGTTGATACCGTAATCGGCAGTCACCGCATTGCTGTATTTCTCACTCATTTTCACAGGCAGCGAACCGGAGTTGATCAGATCCTTCAGCTCGGTTGCCTCCTCCTTGGTGAAGCTTCCGCTAATCTGCGCACTAGTGGAATTGATTCCCTCACTAACAGTGGCGGCAGAGATGAATTTTGGATTTTCCTGGTTCTTTTCCTTGGCATAGGAATCGGTATCCGGATTAAAATCCAGCCAGGCAACCATCAGATTATTGCCGCTTCCCATCTGGGAAACCTTCTGTGTAACTTCATAAAATTTCTTCTGATCAGACAGCTTCAGGCTGACGATCGGCTTGCCGTAATTGTCGTACATCACACTGGCTCCGCCTTCCTGCAAAACGGTGGAATCCATCAGCAGGTTGTCATTGACATCACGGAATGTCAGATTGGCAGTTGAAGAGATGACTCTTCTTGCCTGATCGGCATTTTTTACACCGGCAAGCTGCACACGGATACGATTGTCGCCTTCCACTGTGATTTCCGGTTCATTGACACCCAGAACATCGACACGTTTTTCTACTGATTTTGCGACAGCTGTCATGGAAGGAAGCTTCTTACCCTCCAGTGGACTCACTTCATACAGAATTTCAAAGCCACCCTGTAAATCCAGCCCCAGCTTCATATTCTTGCGAACGGATGGGGTACAGGTCACAATCAGTGTCAGTATGGTCAACACGGTTATCACAAAGACCACGAGACGTGATTTCTTCATTGTTTATCTCCTCCAAATAAATCATCAAAGTCGTTGAGGTTCATACGGGAGCCCATAATCACTGCCTGTGTGGACAGATAGGCCACCACATCGCTTGCACTTAGCTGCTGGATATCCTCCACCGCCTCATGGATGCTTCCGGGCTTGCGAAAGCGCCAATGCTCCTTCAACGAGCTTTCTACATGCTGATATGTCAAGGAAGATAACTCTTCTCGTTTCAACTGATTTGTTTTCAAAGCAATAGCAAGTTTTATGTATTTATCTTCGATTTCACTTTGACCACTCATAAGCTCCTCCTTAATATCATAAACATTATTATAGCTTCAATTATGAATGAAAGCAATGTATTTTTTTATCCCGAATCCGCACTTTGTCTTTTAAAATCATTACATCGCCAATTTTTTTCATGATCTGCAAGCTGGATTGGAGTGATTTATTTGAAGAAAACCGTACTGCAGTCTACTGTGATTCTGGTAATTGTATCCGTGATTGCCAAGGCCCTTTCTTTCATCGTGCGCATCATGCTTGCCAGAACCCTGAGCCCCTCGGCTATGAACTATTATACCCTGGCAGCACCGACCATGGTCTTTTTCATCACCCTGGCGCAGATGGGAATCCCCGGGGCCTTATCCAAGGTGATTGCGCAAAGCGACCATCCCCATCAGCCGCTGAAGGTCAGTGTGATTCTTTCCCTGTTGAATAATGCCGTTATTATTTTGACCTTTCTGCTCGTGCTTCCCTTTCTGGCTACCCGCATCCTCAAGCAGAAGGAAATTCTGCCCGTCCTGTATGCCATTATACCGCTGATTCCACTGGTATCGCTGTCCGGTATCCTGAAGGGATATCTGTTCGGTCTGCAGCATCACGTGCAGGCAACCTCCTCCCAGCTGTTTGAAGAAGGCAGCCGCATCCTGTTTCTGTTTGTGGTTTTCTATCAGCATCCCTTTACCGACGCAATCACCATGGCCCGTATCGCAATGCTGTCTGTCAGCGTTGGAGAGGCGTGCAGCGCACTGTTTATGCTCATCTCCCTGCGCAGACAAAAAAGAACCCTTTCCAGGATTCCGCGTTTGTTCAGCGATCTAAACCGCCGACAGTTTGATGAGGTGCTGACGGTATCCATACCTATGACAGGCAGCCGTCTCATCGGCTCCCTTACCTATTTCATGGAGCCGATTGTCATGGTATTGGGGCTTGGCACGGCAGCATCCGCCGCCATGGTAGGCGCCTATGGACAGCTCAACGGCTATGTACTGCCCATCATTACCATGCCAAGCTTTATCACCGTAACACTGAGCAACTTTCTGCTGCCATCCTTTACCTATTCCTATTCCAGAGGGTACTACGATCATGCACGCCGTCTGTTTTCGATGATCATCGGCTGCTGCTTTCTGGTCGGTCTGGGCTGCAGTGTGATCTGCTATCTGTTTCCGGAGCAGCTGCTTTACCTGTTTTATCACAACACCCACGGTGCCCTGCTGCTCAAGCAGCTGGCCATCCCGTTTGCTTTGTATTCCCTGCAGCCTCCCCTGTCCAGCATGCTCCATGCCTTATCCTTAAGCAAGCAGACCGTCGCAGACACCCTGAGCGGCTCTCTGGTACGGATCTTATGTGTGCTGTTTCTGACCAGAACCTGCATGGAGGCCTCTTTGCCCATTGCACTGACAGCCGGGATGCTCATTACAACCACCATGCACGCTGTCCGCCTGTTCATCGCCTTCAAGAACAATTAAAAGAAGGTATCCTTGGAATTCATTTCCTTCTTGATGACAAACATGCCGTTGTTTTGATAAATGCACAGAAACACATCATCCACACTCTCCACGCCCTCACTCTTCAGGGCGTTTTTCAGCCATTCCTCATCCCGTGACAAATCCTGCAGCGCCTTTTTGTTGATTGTTCCATCGCTGATGAGAGGATCGGGGTGCTTCACCTTGCATTTGTTTTTCGGCAGAATGGAGAGCTGTCCGTTGTTCTCCAGCACTGCAAAGGCAACCTCATCCGGTGTGCACAAATCCTTGCTGCGAATCTGAGACATGAGATCGTCAATGTTGTAGCGCTCCCTTTTCATGATGCTCTGATTGATATGTCCGTTATGAATCAGAATCGCATTCTTACCGTCAAAGATATCTCTGGTCTTTTTGCTTTTCAAAAGCACCCAGGAAATCACAATTTGTAAAAAAGCCAGCGTGAAGATTGGAACAAGTGACTTCAGAATGCTTTCATGCGTATCCGTAATGGAGATTGCCAGCAGCTCACTCATAACAAGGTAAATCACGATATCAAAGACAGAAAGCTCACCGACTTCCCGTTTCCCCATGATGCGAAGGGCAAAAATTATCACAAAATATACGATAAAGCACTTCACCATCAGATTTATATATTCCTGCATTAAACCATCCTTTCCTGCATAGTTTGTACGTAAATTTCATACAGTAGACTGAGGTGACCACTTATGAAATTCAAACTACAGACCTATGTGCGCTCCGTAGCCGTGCTGCTTGCGCTCACATTGTTATTCTCTCTTGTATTTGCTGCTTTATACTATTTTCATGCAGTATCGACTTCGACTTTTCACATTTTGAACTGGATCGGCGGTATCATTGCCTATGGAGCCGGCGGTGCATTGCTGGGCATTGGCGTAAATAAAAAAGCGCTGTTTCATGCGCTTCCTGTTGCTGCCGTATTCTTTCTGCTGTCCCTGCTGCTGAGCGGCTTCTCACTGCCTGCACTGCTTGAAAATCTCAGTAAGGCACTGGTTTATAACGCAGCTGCCGTCATTGCATTCTCGCGTACGCACAAGGGATAAATCAGTCTGTGTGCAGAAACAGCCCCTCCCGCAGATCATAGCCGAGATGGCGATAGGCCTTCTCTGTTACAACACGTCCGCGCGGTGTGCGGTTGATAAAGCCTATTTGCAGAAGATACGGCTCATACACATCCTCCAGCGTCATCGTTTCTTCTCCGATGCTGCTGGCCAGCGCTTCCAGACCAACCGGTCCTCCCTTGAAGCGCTCAATGATCCCCTTCAGATACTTATGGTCGACATTATCTAATCCCAGATGGTCGACCTTTAATTTATCCAGTGCCATTTCCGCAATCTGCTTACTGATGATGCCGTCATTCATAACGGTCGCAAAATCACGCACACGGCGAAACAAGCGGTTCGCGATTCGCGGTGTGCCGCGGGAGCGCAAAGCAATCTCCAGCACGGCCTCCTCCTCGATTTCCGTATCCATGACACGGGAGGTTCTGGAAATGATCTGCTGCAGATCCGCAAGCTCATAAAATTCCAGCTGGGAAACGATACCGAAACGATCACGCAGCGGCGCTGTCAGATCGCCCGCACGTGTCGTAGCCCCGACAAGCGTGAAGGGCGGCAGCTCCAGCCGTATACTTCTGGTGGTTGCGCTGTCCTTGCCGACAACGATATCGATACAATAATCCTCCATGGCAGGATACAAAATTTCCTCAACCTGCTTCGGCAGACGATGGATTTCATCAATAAACAAAACATCCCCGGGCTCCAGTGTTGACAGTATGGCTGCCAGATCCCCGCCCTTTTCAATCGAGGGGCCGCTCGTCGTCTTAATACTGCCCCCCATTTCATTCGCCAGTATATAGGACAGGGTTGTTTTTCCCAGTCCGGGAGGGCCGTACAGCAAAACATGATCAAGCGCTTCATTTCGCTGCTTTGCGGCCTCAATAAACACCGACAGGTTTTCCTTCAGCTGTCGCTGTCCGATATATTCACGCAGACTCTGGGGGCGCAGGGATGCTTCCTCATCCATACTCTGCGATTCATTTGATAAAATTCTCTCCATTTGCTAGACTCCTTTTCTCTTCGCCAGAATGCCAAGCCCCTTTCGGATATACTGGTCGCTCGTTATCGCTTCCAGAGTACCCAACTCCTTCTTGATACTGTTCAGCTCCGCATTCTTATAGCCCAGTGCCTTCAATGCTTCCAACGCATCCAGCAGCTGTTCATTTTCCTTAACTTCCAGCTCCGTAACCTCTTCCACGAGCTTCCCCTTCAGATCCAGAACAATCTGACTGGCGGTTTTCGCACCGATGCCCGGCAGTCCCTTCAATGTTTTTACATCATTGCTTTCGATTGCCGCAATCATGTTCCTGGCAGGACAAACGCCCAGCATTCCCAGGGCCGTCTTCGGACCGACACCCTTGACACTGATCAGCTGCAGAAACAGATCATGCTCCTCCATCGTGGTAAACCCGAACAGCGTGATCGCATCCTCGCGTACGTGCTGATAGGTATATAAAATCACTTCGGCATTAAGCCGGACTGCCATCGGATTGGCAACATAGACCCGGTAGCCGATTCCATTGTTTTCAATAATCAAAGAATCATTGCTGTAGCTGTGAATGATTCCCTTAATAAATGCTATCATTTTCATCACCGCACTTATTTTATCATGACTGGACAAATAAAAACAGTGGAAATCCACCGTGTGCTTACCCTGTTTTGAAAAATCATCGGAAATAAGGGAGGAAAAGAGGTGTAATTTCACCTTTTAAAGCAGTGTATTCATAGACTCCGGGAATTCTGCACGCTCAGATGTAACAGAGGCGCTAACCTGCTGATACAGAACCATCCGGTATTTCCGTTTTCTATTAGCAAAACAAGGCAGCAAGGCTGCAATATACAGTCTGCCTTTCAAACGGCTGTCCACAGCTCTTGCTGTGTTAAGCCCCCTTATGAAGCAGAAAACAACCGTCAGAAAGCATGTCGTCCAGAGCCTTTCTCTTCCTTATATCTTATCTTTTATACAATCATTTATGTTATCTTTTATGTCACGTTTTCTGCTTCACAGTATCTGTTTCCTCTTATTTTCGGTTCTATTATTCCTATAAAATAGAGAATCACTATGTACCGCCTTCATCCGAACATATCAAAAAATTCAAAGATGGTATCAAAGGGAATCACCCGTTTGCACAAACCGTATAGAAGCGTCAAAATCAGCAGCTCCGCCGGAAGCAGACACAGCAGAAACGCGATTCCTCCATCCCGCATCCATAGCGGCAGCTTATCCAGCATGATAAAGTATACAGCAAAATATACAACACAGCCCATGCAGATACCGGCAATCACCGCTCTGCGCTTTTTCTCATTTTGCAGCTTTTCCAAAAGGATCTGCTCCAGTCCCATCTTCCCAAGACAAAGCACACTGATTCCATGCAGTGTCTGTGCTGACCTTGTTATAAAAAGAATATGCTTGGTCTTATCCGGAGAACGCCTTGCACGGTCCTTTTCCAGAACGCTTTGCAAATCCAGCCCATAAACGGTGCGGCAGATATATCCATAGGCAGGAAGCTGCTTCAGTGTTTCCTCCTCCCAAACATTCTCCACAAACAAAATTATCTGACGATACTGCTTTGCCAGTACCTCCATGAAATGCTCCGCCTGCGGATCCTGCAAAGCTGCAGCATCCACATAAACATATAGTTTATTTGAGAAATCCATAGTTTCCCTCTTTTCTTATAATTCTTATTTTTCTTACAATCATCATAACATAATCTTCCGTATTTTACAACTACAAAAGCGTTCAGCGAATCCATGCACACCCAGATCCAGATAAAAGTACAGCCTGTATATATGAAAAAAAGAGGCAGCCGCCAGAGTGTATCCTGTGGTTTGCAGCCTCCTTTTCAACAGGGAATGTAAAAGGCTGTCCTAGACAGCCTTCTTATCAAATTCAAGAGATACCGGGCAGTGATCACTGCCATAGATATCCGTGTGAATCCTTGCTTCCCGAATAGCCTCCTTCGCATCCTCGGAAACCAGGAAATAGTCAATCCGCCACCCTGCATTCTTTTCACGGGCTTTGAACCGATAGCTCCACCAGGAATAAATCCCCTCCTGCTCCGGATACAGATATCGAAAGGAATCGATAAAGCCGCTTTCCAGCAAAACACTCATCTTACCGCGTTCCTCATCCGTGAAGCCTGCATTTCTGCGGTTTGTCTTTGGATTCTTTAAATCGATTTCCTTATGTGCGACATTCAAATCACCGCACACCAGCACACTTTTTGTTTCGTTCAGCTTGTGCAGATAGGCACGAAACGCATCCTCCCAGACCATGCGGTAATCCAAACGCAGTAAGCCGTCCTTGGAATTAGGGGTATATACACAAACCAGATAAAAATCCTCGTACTCACAGGTAATGACCCGCCCTTCATGATCGTGCTCCTCAATTCCAAGACCATACGTCACGGAGAGCGGCTTCTGCTTGGAAAACACCATGGTTCCGCTATACCCCTTTTTCTCTGCACTGTTCATATACTGATAGTAGCCCGGTGTTTCGATTTCCAGCTGTCCGGGCTGCATCTTCGTTTCCTGAATACAGAATACATCTGCATCTATTTCCTTAAAGAAATCCATAAAGCCCTTTTGCATACAGGCGCGGATTCCATTTACATTCCATGATACCAATCGCATAACATCTACCTCCCGAATATACCTTAATCATACCGTATCCCATAAAAAAAAGCCAGCCAAACAACCAGCGGGGAAAAGAAAAACCGTCGCATATGCGACAGTTCTTTTTGCCTGAGCCGATATCTGTCTAATGAAGATTGATCAGCCCCTTTTCCGTGCCCCATGCTCCGGTCTGTACCTGCAGCTGCAGATTTTTATCATCAATCGTCGCCTTGGTTACATCGAACACGATTTTACCCTTTAAAGAAGCATCCGGATTGATTTCCTTGGCAAAAATGCTTTCATCTCCCAGATACATAATAGCTGTAGAATCTGTATTGTAGGTCTTGTCTCCCTTTTTCAGCTTAAAGAAGCTGTCCAGTACACTCAAAGCATCATCTCCGTTGTTTTTCACGGTAACCGAAACAATTAGATAGGTTTCCTGTGCTTTCTGATTCAGATACTCATCGCCAATCGTATCCGTAGTTTCAATGCCGTTCACTGTGTATTCCACATCGCCTACCTTCAGCGTATCCTTGATACCATAGGTTTTCTCTTTCGGCTCCTTCTTTTTGTCTTCTTTCTTTTTGTTGTCGGTTTTCTCTGCTGCCGGCTCGCCGTTTTTCTTTTCCTCATCTCCTCCGCCTGCTAGTACTCCAATGACACCGAGCGCAAGAATTACGATAAGTACAATCTGCCATTTCTTTAATTTTTTCATAGGTCCCTCCAGTTTTCTCATCCTGTATTTTGGAATGATTTTATTATACCTTCTGTTCTGTTTGCATTGGTATGCTTTCAGCATACTTTGCTGTAGAGCTGCAGCTTCGGCATGTTATGATAAAATCATTCTGCATCTGCGATATCGTCAGGTAGCGTTCCTCCTGTCTTTTAGCTGTGCTTTTCCGTATGATGGTGAGAAAGATATCCGCTTCGTTATTCCTCCATGCCGTATGTGCACACAATTCCTTCAGCAGAATTCCCATGGAATAAATATCACTTTGTTGATCGGATAAGCCGTAATACTGCTCCGGCGCTGCATAGCCGACACTTCCGGTACGTAGAACATCCTTGCGCGTTGTCATCAGCTTCGCAATCTCAAAATCGATCAGCACCACATGTCCCTTATCGATCAGAATGTTATCCGGCTTGATATCCCGATGAATGATCGGTGGTGTCTGTGCATGCAGATGCCCCACAACCGCAAACAGCTGGAGCATGATCCCGATGCACTTCTCAACCGGCAGCCTTCTTTGACTGAGCTTATATTCCAGTGTACATCCATTTACAAACTCCTCTATCAGAATTGTCTTTTCATGACTGTAGCTGAAATCAATCACATTGGCAAGATGTTCATACGGATGGCTCTGCAGCAGCTGATACAAAGAAAGATCCAGCTTTGCACGAACGACCTTTTTCACAAAGAACAGGTTTTCTATCATGTGCTGAACAAGCAGGATATCCTTTTCATCACTGTGAAACAGCATAGCAACATCATCATATACTTCTAATCTCATTTGCACGCTTCCCTCTTTATCACGAACAGAATTATATAAAAAAACCGGAAAGCTTTGGTATGCTTACAGCAGACTTTCCAGTATGGCTGCCAGAATCACCAGCAGACTGATTATGATAAACGCACAGAGAAACCACAGAATCGCACCTTTGAAGAAGCGTATGGATGTCCGTCCATGATCCTGAAGCGGAAGCAGCTCCCGAACATTCCCTGCATTTACCGTAATTGCCGGGATGATCGCCAGGCATAAACCAAAGGCGATTCTCTGACAGATCAGTGAATACGGGGATGGCGGAGGGGTCACGGTCATCGATGCTCCCAGAATTATACAAAGCCCGTAATATGCAAGAAACAGCAGCCGCTTTGCAGCGGAATCCCTTCGTATACCCGGCAGCTGCGTCAGTAAGACAGAAACGGAAGCGTGCGGCAGAGACTTCTCCTCGCAATATCCAAGCGCCTTTTGCAGCTCGCCAACACTTTGATAGCGTTTATCTGGATCCAGCTGCATACAGGTTTCAATGATGTGCTGAAACGGACTGTGGATATCCTTTGCCGTTACATCCTTTTGTACCATCGTTTTTAAGACCGCTCCGATGGCGTATATATCACTGCGGCAGTCACTTTGATGAAACCCGTACTGCTCCGGTGAAGCATAACCGGCACTCCCCATCACACGGGTATCGCGATTTTTATCCTGCTTGAAAACCCGTGCAATTTCAAAATCAATCAGCCGTATCTCCAGATGCTCCAGCACCATGATATTTCCCGGCTTGATATCCCGATGAATAACCGGCGGCTGCAGACTGTGAAGATGCTCAACCGCAGACAGCAGCTGCTGCATGATATGATGAATAGCCGCATCATCAAGTGATCGCTCACTCAGCACGTACTCCAGTGTCGTTCCATTGATGAATTCCTCTACAAGGATGCACGTTTCCCCTCTGCGCGTCGCTTCATACAGCATCGGAATGCCGGGATGGGGATGCTGCATCAGCTGACGGTAAATCTGCAGCTCCGCACAGTCCCGCATTATCTTCTTAATGTAAAATTTCTGATCCAGACAGTTTTTCACCAGCTGCACTGTTTTTTCTTCCGTTTCGGACAATGTACATATATCCTCTAATAAATCCAGACGCATAAATTCTCCTTTAGCTTGCAATAATCGTGATTTGATTATATCATAATATCTGGTGATTGTATGCAGAAACAGAAAACGAAGGATTTGGAAGATATCCTGAAGAAGGCCGGCGCGCTGGAGAAAGATCGTATTTTAAAAGAAATCCGTGATGTATCCTTTGTGGATTACATCAATGAAATCCTGTTGGAAAAGGATTTGGAGAAGTCCGATATCATTCGGGATGCCCAGATTCCAAGAACCTATGCCTATCAGATATTTCAGGGGAGCAAGCAGGCCGGTCGAGATAAGATTCTGCAGCTTGCTATAGCTATGAAGCTGAATCTAGAGGAAACCAACCGTCTGTTGACCGTGGCACATCATAACCATCTGTATGCCAAGCAGCAGCGGGATGCGATATTGATTTTCGGCATCAGCAAGCAGTATTCTCTGATGCAGATCAACGAATTGCTGGATGAGTTCCATCATGAGCTGCTCGGTGATTTCAGCTAGCTTCACATAGCATGTTTCATGTTTTGAAATATTTAACATAGCGTGAAAAGGCTTATCCTATAGAAAAAGACCCGGCAGAGCGTTGATAACTTGTCAGGTCTTCTTTTATTTCGGAATTGAGCATCACCGCCCGCAGGCGTGCTATCATCCGCCTGTACAAAACGATGCATGTTTGGGTGGGATAAGCAAAAGCAAAGAAAAAGGCACAGGAACCTCGCTTTAATCGTGTGTTTCTGCGCCTTTGCTTTTTTGCCATGAAGCCAACCCATGTTTCATGAAGGGGAATCTCGGTATGACGTTACTCGACAAATTCAAACTGAATATCACAGATGGTTACGACATCGCCGTCCTTACAGCCGGCTTTGCGCAATGCTTCATCAATTCCCATTTTCCGCATTTTGCGGGCAAATCGCATGAAGTCCTCTTCATTATCCATCTTGCTCATCTTAAAGCTGCGTTCCAGCTCTTCCCCACTCAGCTCCCAGTTGCCATTTCCCATGTTGTGTACCTCAAAGGCAGTCTGCTCAGGTTCAAATTTGTAAAGCACACCTTCCGCCTCTTCATCACTGGCATCATCGTTATATAACGGAAACTGCGGTGTTGTTTCCAGCAGATCGGCTGCGCGATAGAGAACCGGCTCCAGACCCTCTGCAATAATCGTTGTGGTCTCAAATACCTCAACCTCGGGATAGGCCTTTCTGAAGCGCTTCAGGTTTTCCTGTGCTCCATCCAGATCCATCTTATTCGCAAGAACGATCTGCGGACGCTCCATCAGACGGTATTCATACTGCTTTAGCTCATCATTGATGGTTTTATAGTCCGCAACAGGATCGCGGCCGTCATTCGCTCCCATATCCACAACGTGGATGATAACACGGCAGCGTTCGATATGACGAAGAAACTGGTGTCCAAGCCCCTTTCCTTCACTCGCTCCTTCAATCAGTCCGGGCAGATCCGCCATGACAAAGCTTCTGCCATCCGGAACCTGCACCATCCCCAGATTCGGAGCCAACGTTGTAAAGTGGTATTCCGCGATTTCCGGCTTCGCCTTGGATACAACGGACAGCAATGTGGATTTCCCAACAGATGGGAAGCCAACCAGTCCGACATCCGCCAGCACCTTCAGTTCGACCATAATATCACGTTCTTCCCCCGGTGCGCCCAGCTCACTGTACTGAGGTGCCGTGTTTTTACTGGATTTAAAGTGGAAATTGCCGCGGCCGCCCTTTCCGCCCTTGGCGATGATTTCCTTTTGTCCCTTGCGTGTGAGATCCGCCAGAATTCTTCCGGTTTTCTCATCCTTTACAAGCGTACCCTGCGGCACCTTGATAATGCAGTCTGCCCCATCGGCACCATGCATTTTCTTTGTCTTTCCGTTCCCGCCCGGCTCTGCAGCCATCTTGCGGTTGTAGCGCAGATCCAGCAGTGTTGTCTTTCCTTCATCGACCATAAAAACGACATCACCGCCAGCCCCGCCGTCTCCGCCGCTGGGACCACCGTAGGCAACATATTTTTCACGCCGGAAAGCAACGATTCCATCTCCGCCTTTTCCAGCCTTCACATGTACTTTTACACGATCTATAAACATTCAGGCACCTCCTTGTCTCCTTCTGTTATCCTGCTCAAAAATAAAATCCCCATACCGGGGATTTTTTCATTACGCCTGTGGGTAAACGGACACTTTTTTCTTGTCTTTACCTAAACGTTCGTATTTTACAACACCATTCACTTTTGCGAATAACGTGTCATCTCCACCTTTTCCAACGTTTGTTCCCGGGTGAATTTTCGTACCACGCTGGCGGTAAATGATACTTCCTGCATGGCAGAACTGTCCATCAGCCAGTTTTGCTCCAAGACGTTTGGATTCGGAGTCACGGCCGTTCTTTGTAGAACCAACACCCTTTTTGGATGCGAACAGCTGAATATCTAATACAAATTTCATAATCACACCTCCTGATCGTTTATTGTAATATAGTCTGCATAGCTTTCCTGCATGGTTGACAGCTGATAGTACATTCCCTGTAACAGGATACCTGCTGTAGCATCTGGCAGGATCGTTTCAATTTTGATGTATGCTTCCTTCAAAACGAAGTCGCATGCTTCAGGCACCATCTCATCTAAAGCATTCATCATTCCTACAGCTATGGAACTCACTCCGGCACATACCAGATCCTGACCGGCATCTGCATAGCCTGCATGATCTCTGATTTCCACTTCCTGTATAATACCCTGATGCCGCTTTACATGGACTCTTACCATACATTAAGCCTCGATTGATTCGATTGTCAGTTTTGTGTAAGGCTGACGGTGTCCCTGCTTGCGGTGTGAGCTACCTTTTTTAGCCTTGTATTTGTAGACGATGATCTTCTTTGCTTTTCCCTGCTTTTCAACCTTTGCGTTGACCTTAACTCCCTTTACATATGGAGTACCAACACGAAGAGAACGGTTGCAGTAAGCGACTACCTTGTCAAATACAACAGCTTCGCCTTCCTGAACGTCCAGCTTTTCTACGAAGATTGTGGAACCCTCTTCTACACGGATCTGTTTTCCGCCTGTTTCAATGATTGCGTACATAAATCGCACCTCCTTCTAAATAATTTAAGACTCGCCATGCAAGGTGATGATTTCCATACTTAAACCCTGTTCTGAGCGGTTGTAAATCCGGGAGGACATACAACATAGTTATGTTACCATAAACAGCTTTTTAACGCAACACTTTTTTCATTTTTTTACATGATGCAAACATGCATTGGTTACTATTCACCGATACTCATAAAAAATCAAAGCCACCCCTCTTATGATTGAAGGATGGCTTTGATATCTTCCAGTGTATTTTTCTTCTGTAAGGAACAGTAAAATCCTTGATGAATCTCAGATGTTCTTCTTTATACTCCACCATCCGTTTCATCAATTTTATATATCCCGGTACATATTTGGCTGCTACTTTTTTTGGATGCTCTGAAGCATACTTTTCTAACTCATCATTCAGGATCTCCATATATCTTTCTTCGTATGAGCTGATCTGTTTTTCATCCATCTTCATGATTCTATGTCTAACCAGTTCTTTCTTTTCATGGATCATGTTCTGAATCAGTTCCATCATTTTTGCACACGCTTCATTCTTATCCAGTTCTGCTCCTTCTTTTAAATATCTCAGAATATGTGCATTACATTCTCCATGGTCGCAGTTTTTCAAATCATAATATGCCTTATAATGATCATGGATCAGACATCCTTCATAATCATTCAGTATTCCCAGCGGTCCTTTCTCCGTATCTTTCCGCTTCTCTGTGACAATAAAAAATGCTCTTTGTTCACTTACGATCACATGTAACCATGCACGCGTTCCATTGATTTTCCATCCTGTTTCGTCTACATGCAGGATTCTTTCTTTTCGCAATTCTTTTAGAATCTCATTTTGATAGTTTATACTTTTTTGTTGAAATACTTCTTCCCATTTCACGATGACAGATGCACTGAGATTTATCTTCCCCATACTCATTTCATTGATCATCGTACACAGTCTGTTCAACGGAATCGTCCCTTTGCTGTTCAGATACAGTATCATCGCTTTGAAATCATCATGATAGGACACACTGCTGATTCGATACCTGCGCATTTCTTTTTCCGGAAGCACCTGTCCTTGTACTGCTGTTATATATCTTGTTTCCGTAATCTCCGTTTTCAGTCTTGCATCGATTTCCTGTGTTCTATAGTATAGGAGCTCGTTCTCCGCATTTAAAATAGCCTCTGCTCCTACAGGTGCTTGTCTTACGATTCTATATATGATCTTATCTGCAGTATCTTTCAAGCTGATACGATGTACCGTATGTCCTTTCTGTCCACCTTTTTTCAATCCAGTCTTTGTCCTTGAATTTGCGACTTTTCTGTATTCATCCTTTGATGGGGGAATACTGGAATTACAGGAGTTTTTCTTGCTCATCCTTTTATATCGGTTTTTTTCTTTTCTCAGCTTTTCTATCTCTCTTCGTAATTTTTCATTTTCAGTATGTAGTTTATTGTTTTCGTTATAAGAATGCTGGAGTTCGCCTTTTATAATCTTCTCCTGCTTTTTGATCTCTTCTTCAAAATCTTTGATGATATTACTGGCCTCTTCATCTTTTTCTTTCAATTTTTGATTCAGATTATATTGGATCGCCTTCATATCCTTCAGTTTTGCCTGCACATCTTGATTCTTTTTTACGAGGTTCCGGTTACTGACCACGATTCTCTTATATTCCGTGTTCAAATGTACATTTTGATGTTCGAGATATTCTACGATCCCTATCAGTTTATGATCAAAATGTTCCTTATGCAGTAAAATGTTGTTTAATGTAATCCTATCCTTTGTCATCATATTGATATCTTCCTTTTCTCTGAAGATATTATATCATATGATTTTATACGACTACTGTGGATAACTTTCTTCAAAGCTTTTTATCATAATATGTATTGCATATCAACGTTGTTGCTTAAAAGCCTTCTATCAGGCTTTGGCAGGCTCTGAGCAATCGTTATATTCGCTGCAAGTCATTTTTTACTCTCTTTTTATTAACATCATTAAAACTGCTTTTAATGTCATATTATTTTTTTTGTTTATTTGCTTTTTCCTCTTGACACCTTTTATTCTATCGGTGAACAGTAACCATGCATTCATTATATGCGCCTCAAAATAACAGGTTCATCAAGGATTAGGCGGAGGCTCATAAGGAAGTAAAGAAATTTCCCGGTAGAACCGGCGTGGTAACAATCACGCCGGTTTTTCCGTGCTTGCAGGCAGCTCCGGTTTTTGAAGAGGAATCCGAATCTTGCCTACATAAGTAAAGTAAATCTCAATCGTCACATGCTTTCTTCCGTTGATTTTCTCCGGGCTATGGATGACGATTTTTTCAATCAGTTCGTTGACTGTCGCAGCGTCAAGCTCCTGTATATCGGAATACCGTTCCGCAAGCTGTAAGAAACGCCCCACATCCGAAACCTGCTCGGCTTCTTCTGCAATTTCCCGTTCCAGTGTTTCGGAAAGCTGCCTGATTTCTATCTGTTCGGTCTCATACTGTGCAGATAACTTCTGGAAACGGAGGTCACTTAGTTTCCCTAAAACATTATCTTCATAAAGGTGTTGGATGATTTTATCCAAGTCCTCCATACGCTTCTGTGCGCCTGACAGGGCTTTTCGTTTCTGTGCCAGTTCTGCTTTCCGGCTGGCTTCATCCTGCATCAGCATTTCCTGGGTGAAGTCATCCTGAAACAGTCGCACATAAGTCAGTGTCCGTTGAACACATTCCAGCACTCGCTTATACAGCGTGATTTCACGGATATAATGAATCTGGCAGGAACCGGTATTGCTTTTGTAATTGGAGCAGACGAAATGATCTTGCGAATCATCTTTGTAGCTGTTGCAGATACAGTAATAGAGTTTAGCTCCGCAGTCAGCACAGTGAACAAGGCCGGAGAAAATGCTTGTCTTGCCGGTTTTGGTCGGTCTGCGTTTATTTTCCCTGAGAACCTGTACCCGTTCCCATTGTCCGTACTCAATGATTGCCGGCTGTGTTCCTTCAAATATGCGCTGATTTTCTTTCGGATTTTCCAGCCGTTTCTTAAATTTCAGGGATTTGGTATAGGTCTTGAAATTAACCGTACATCCGGTATATTCCCGCCGTTCCAAAATACCGGCGATTGACTTTTTGTTCCATCCATATAGATTATCCGGCATTGTCCAGCCTTTCTGTTTGGCATGGTAGGCTGTAACAGTCAGCACCTTTTCTGCTGTCAGTATTTTTGCTATCTGCATCGGCCCTTTCCCCGCAATGCACAGGTCAAAGATACGTCGCACCACCTTAGCCGCTTCTTCATCCACAATCCATTTCTTTTTGTCATGAGGATCTTTGATATAGCCGTAGGGAGGGTTACTGGCAAGGTGTTCCCCGGCTTCACCCCGCATTTTAACGACTGCCCGGATTTTCTTACTGGTGTCCTTTGCGTAATAATCATTGAACACATTTTTGAAAACGGCGAAATCATTTTCTCCTTTCGCGCTGTCTACATCGTCATTGATTGCGATGAAGCGGACGTCGTAAGCTGGAAAAATGAAATCCTGTAAACGCCCCATATAGGAATACTCCCTGCCAAGCCGGGACAGGTCTTTGACAATCAGAGTGGAAATAGAATAGTCCTCCACATATTTCATCATTTTCTGAAATCCGGGTCTTTGAAAACTCGTTCCTGAAAATCCGTCGTCTATAAAAAACATGGTATTGCGGAAACCGTGTTCCGCCGCATATCTGGAGAGTAAAGCCTTTTGATTGGTAATGCTGTTTGACTCCCCGTCAAGGGCATCGTCCTGGCTTAAACGACAATATAAAGCTGTAATTTTATCTGGCTGCTGGTTCATAAGTAGCTCCTTTCCTCCCGAAAAAGGGATAACAGCCAGGTAAACGGTTACCTGTATTATAACGCATTCTTTCTGTTATTTCAGCCTCCCTCATTTACATTTCCTCCAAGTTTTTTGCAATCATCCGGCGCAACTTGTTTAACACGCTTTCCGCATCATCATCGGCATAATGGGGAATCACATGGTAAACCGTGTTGCCCTCCACCGCAATATGTTCCTCAGTATCAAAATCAAATTCAAACACGCCGTCTTTGAAATGCTCTGCCACACGTTCTGCCACTTCCGGTTTTAGAAATTGCGGAAGTGTACTCAAATCTTTTTTATCTGCCATTCAGTCAGTTCCCCTTTCCTGCCGCCGGAATCTTTAGGGTAATTACTGCCGGTCTGCCAAGCCCCTGTTTCCTACGGATAATCAGTCCACTGTGCTCTAATTCCTGAAACGCACGGGTTGTTACCTGACGGCTCCGGTGTAATTTCCCTTTTGCTTCTTCTACTGTAAAATACAGCCGCACCGTTCCGTCTGTTTCTATGTAACCGTTTTCTCTTGAAATGCCTGCCCGGTCAAAGAGCAGGGCATAAAGCACCTTTGCGTCATTGGATAAATTGAGTGTTACCAAAAAAACGCAGAAACGGAAGATACGGCGGTACTGTTGTATCAGCTTTATAGGGGATAAAAATATTATTCTGCATACATTGTTCCTTTCCATCAATCCATCCTGATTGATTAGATTGATATTGACTATTTTATAATTTACTTATTTCTCTTTAATTTCTGTCTATTCTCCGGCTCTCCAAAGCGTCGAAATATCCACTGCCGGAAAGACAGCTTTGGGGCAGTGGAGATGGGCAGCTTTTCCAGTCTCTGAAATTCCAAGACAGGATAACCCCGTTTGGGAGCGAACTCTAAAATGCATGAAATATAAGAGAAGTAGGTACTTACCTAATCGGGAAAATCCCGGATAGGTGAAATTACCTCTGCGGACATTTTCAAGCCCGCTTTTCGGGTGTGGAAGGGAATTTATACTGCCAACCCGCTGACAAGAGTTGAAACGTCCAGCTATATCAAGGTTTTTTCGCTCCTAATTGTCCGCATAGGAGCTTCTTTTATGGTCGCTGGCATTCTTCTGTTTTCGATACACCTTTGCCGCACAGGGCTTACAGTATTTTGCCCGGTTGGAACCGGGGAGAAATGGCTGGCCACAGACAACACATCGCTTCATACTTCCTCTGTATAACAGGACTGTTTCTAAAGGCTTGTCCAATGGGAGAACCGCAATCCGAAACCATCTGCATAAAAGCGAGTAGGAAATGCTCTGGACACAGACGCATTCTTCCCCGTCATCCAGAATGATACAGTTTCCGTTATCATAATTGCAGCACGCATGGACTAATTTTCTTGCCCTCCGGTATTGGCTGTAATCCATGACTGGTATTTTGTCTTTTATATGCTTCACCTCCTGACTGTCAAAAAATATCCCTTCACTATTCCGTACATTTTTTTGGCAAAAATAGGGGGGCTTTTTGAAAATTTCACAAAAAATTCACAATTTTCCCTGTCAGAAGTGGCAGCCCCAAAGTTCCTCCATTATTCAGTACATATTTCAGGAGAAAGTTGCCATCTGTCCTGAGAAAATACAAAAAAATTCACACCTCAGGTTTAACCTATGGTGTGAATTTATGGCAACACAAACTTATATCCGATTCCGGTAACGCTTTTGATATAGTCGGGATCGCCTGGGTCTATCTTTAATTTTTTCCGGAGATTACATACATGGTTATTGATTGCTTTTCTGGAATAGTAAGCATAATCCTCATTCCAGACCAAATCCATAATAAGTTCATAGGTAAATACCCGATTTGGATTCATAATGAGCAGCGACAGAATATCAAATTCTTTAGCAGTAAGTTCGATTTTTTCTTCTCTTACTTTTACAATACGTTGTTCTACACAAAGATATAAGTCGCCTTCCTGAATTTCCGTGAGGAAATCATCTAATTGCCAACCGTGTCTTAAATGTTGATATGTAGCACCTGCATTTGTTTCCACAGAATTATCAAGAAGATATTTCACGAGTTCTTTCCTCTGTTTTTCGTCAAGTAAGAGTGCTAATTTTTCACCAATCTGTACACCGCTCTCGGATAAATCCAATACAACTAATTTCCCATAAAATCACCACCAAATTATTTTTTAGAATATTTTCTCATATAATAACCAATGCATCCAAACAGACACATAATCGACAAATAATCTGCTAAAAATCGGACAATCGGTTCTTCATAATTGAAATACACAAACTGCTCCTTCAGCACCATATAACTGAAGATGTCACGGTTTATAAAAGCATAAACACCATATCCGGCAATCAGCAACGCAAAGCCTCGAAGAATCCATTTGCGGATTGCAGACGGTTTTTTGATGTGCCTGTTTGCTATGTTCATCACCATGCCCCAATGGAGACCAAGATGAACCGCCATGAAAACAAATCCCCAATAGGCTGAAACCATATGCAGATTTCTGGCAAAGGAGCGTCCGCCTTGAATGTGCAGAAAATCGAACACATAGCGGGACAGCATAATTCCACTAATCATAGAGCCGAGCATACATAACACTAACAGTGCTACGAGTACGATTTGTATCATACGGTGTGGCGTATATTTTCCTTTGAAAACAGCCTTGCTCCACTTATGATTGAAAATATGATGAATAAGCACTAACAAAACCATTCCAGTTCCCAGCCATTCATGTGTGGTTCTGCCGATTAGTTCATAGGTCATCAGAAGAAGCAGGAGGATTGTCATAATGAAATCCAATGTTAACTTTTTAAGTGCTTGTGGGTTCATACGATTCACCTCCTTTGTGCTAATCCTTATTCTCGAATAAAATTTGTAAAGGTAACGGCTTCTGTTTCCGGTCGGTCAATACAGAGCTGTCGGCCAGCCTCAATGCAGCGAAGAAAATATGCCATGTTTTTTCCTAAAATCCGCATAGTCTGCATACCTTCCTCATCTTTCTTGACTTGTTCGGGCGTTGCACCGTGAACAATCGTCCAGTAACGGGAAGAAATAATCGGCATCTGCATCAGGGCAAAATATTTATTGATCTGATCCCATGTTGCCGTGGTTCCGGCGCGACGGGCAGATACAACAGCAGCCGCAGGCTTTAAGAGGAACCGATTTCCTCCGCCGCACAGGTCAGCATAAAAGGCCCGATCCATAAATGATGTAATAGCACCGCCCGCAGCGCCCCAATGCACTGGCGTTCCGAATACAAAGCCATCATAATCTGCGGCTATATCCAAAAACTCATTGACGGTATCAGTAAAAACGCACTGATTTTTCTGAACACAGCTTTTACAGGCAATACAGCCAGACAAAGGCTTATTTCCAATCCAAAATACATCCGTATCAATGCCGCTTTGATTGAGTGCATCTGATACTTCACATAATGCTGTATAGGTACAGCCCTCCTTGTGAGGGCTGCCATTTATCAAAAGTACTTTCATTTCTGTATCCTTCTTTCTTTAAAATGCGAATAGAAAAAGTCACATTTTTAGTTTCTCTATTCGTTTTTATACATTACGAACCAGATTTGTGAGGCGCTCTACTGCCGCCGGATCGTGGTGGTCAAAAAAGGCGCTGGTATTCGTGTCAAGGGCAGCGATAGCAGCCATGTCTTCTTGTGTCAGGAGAAAATCAAATACGTTAAAGTTTTCTTCCATACGCTCCTTCTTTGTGCTTTTGGGAATGCAGACGATTCCACGCTGCAGAAGCCAGTGCAGCACCACTTGCGCAACACTCTTTTGATATTTCTGTCCAATGGCCTGTAAGGTTTCATTACCAAACAGATGATTTCGCCCTTCCGCAAAAGGCGCCCAACCTTCCATCTGCACACCTTTTTCTTTCATAAAGGCATGGGCCTTAGGCTGTTGGAAAAAGACGTTGGTCTCCACTTGATTTACGGCAGGAGAAATCTCATTGAAGGCAATCAAATCAGCCAGACGATCCGGGTAAAAGCTGCAAACTCCAATCGCCCGGATTTTTCCTTCTTTATAAAGCTCCGTCATAGCTCTCCAAGCGCCATAATAATCGTTCAGCGGCTGATGGATCAGGTACAGATCCAGATAATCAAGCCCTAATTTTTTCATGGATTTTTCAAATCCACGTTTCGCGCCCTCATAACTGGTATCGGTGATCCACAATTTGGTTGTAATAAATAAATCCTCGCGTGGAACGCCGCAACGCCGGATAGCTCTGCCCACTGCTTCTTCGTTTCCATAGGACGCAGCAGTATCAATCAGCCGATAACCGACAGAAACCGCATCTACAACCGCCTGCTCACATTCATCCAAATCCGTAATCTGATAAACACCAAATCCAAGCTGCGGCATTTTTACTCCATTGTTCAATGTTACATATTGCATAAAAAAATCTCCTTTCATTTATTTCCCAATTTACAAAGTTTATCTTTTTATTTTCTGATATTGTGTCCGCCAAAAACTTCAAACTGCATCGTTTCCAGTTTGGAATCAATCATGGAAATTTCTTCCCGTGTTAAAACGATATTTCCTGCTTCAAAGTTCTCCCGCAGGCGCTCCGGCTTTCTGGAGCCGGGAATCGGAACAATATAAGGTTTTTTACAGAGCATCCATGCCAGAGAAAGCTGTCCCATTGTTGCGTGCTTTTCTTCTGCCATATCGGTGAGCAGTTCCAAAAGAGCCTTTGCTTTTTCATATCCTTCCTGCGTGTACTGCGGCATACCGGCACGGTAGTCCTGCTTTCCTTCAAAATTTGTCTCCGGCGTATATTTTCCCGTTAAAAATCCGTTTGCCATAGGAGAAAAAGAGACAAAGGCAATATTCAGTTCTTCGCAAGCGGGAAAGATGGCTTCATGCCACTGAGCCATCATTGAATAACGGTTTTCAATGGCTGTGACCGGGCAAACAGCATTTGCGCGGCGCAAATATTCCTCGGTTGTTTCTGAAATTCCCCAATATCGAATTTTTCCTTCTTTGATGAGCTGTCCCATGGTTTCCGCCACAATCTCCGGCTCTATGTTCGGGTCAATACGATGCTGATAATAGAGGTCAATATAATCTGTACCAAGCTTTTTCAAGCTGCCCTCCACACTTTTCAGAATCGTCTCAGGGCGGCTGTCTACCGTCAGAGAAAGATCAGCGTTATGATAAACACCCATTTTGGTAGCGATCACAACCTTATCCCGCACATCATGAAGGGCTTTCCCTACCAATTCTTCGTTATAGGAAACGGAACCATCCGGAAAAAAACCTGTGTATGCCTCAGCGGTATCAAAAAAATCATAGCCCATCTCATAAGCCTGCCGCAGTGTTTTTACGGCGGTTTCATTATCGACCGGATCGCCGGAAGCATGACTAAAGCCCATGCAGCCAAGACCAACCGGATTAACAAACAACTCCGAATTTCCAAGTTTTCTTTTTTTCATGACTATCATATTCCTTTCTACTAAAATCGAGAATTTTCTTTATGCGTTTATTATAATTCTTTATTTTTCTTTACAGAAGTCTCGATTGGTTACGCAGTCCATACCTGTGGGTTATAACCGCAGCGTCTATCAAAGTCGGTTAGCAAATACTGCGCTCATTCCGCCATCCACAGTCACTCACAAAACTACTCTCGTCCGAAGCAAGAAACATCACAGCATTTGCAATATCCTCTACACTTCCCATTCTGCCTACAGGAGTAAGTGACTTGCGCCATGTTTGAAGCTCCTGTTCTTCCTGTGCAGATCTTCCCAATTCTCCAGTAGCAGCGGCCGTTGGAATTGTTCCGGGACTTATAGCATTTACACGAATACGGTGCTTTTTCAAATCAGTCGTCCAACTATGGATAAAGGAACGTACCGCCGCCTTTGAGGCGGCATATAGAGAAAAATCCGGAAGACCGAGTTCGGCGGTAATAGATGTATTCAAAATAATTGAAGCGCCTTCTGATAAAATGGGAATCATTGACTGCACCGTAAAAATTGTCCCTTTCACATTTGTTCCCAAAGTACGATCAATTTCTTCCTCTGTAAGTTCTTCCAGCTTTACATACCTTCCAATTCCTGCGTTTGCAAAGAGAATATCCAGCTTTTTTTCTTTACTATGAATAACCTCGCAAACATGTAGCATATCTTGCTTGACCGACACGTCAGCGCGTATATAATGCGCATTGCTTCCAAGTTGCAACGCAGCCCTTTGCAAAGCCTGTTCCCGACGACCTGTGATATATACAACAGCACCTTCCTCCGCCATTTTGCGGGCAGCCTCAAAACCGATTCCAGAGCTTCCGCCGGTAATCAAAGCAACTTTGTTTTCCAATCGCTTCATGTGTGACCTCCTGCTCATATCGTTTTACCGGCCATAAAGGCTTCCTTCATGGCTTTTGTAGATGTTACTTCCCCTTTCTGGTAGACGCCCTCGCCATAGATCAGCCCTTTTACTTTAGCGCCGGGCAGGCAATCTGTGAAACCACGAAGGCTATCCATAGTGCGCTCCATCGCACGCTTACCGGCTGCCGCCGTTGCAATGAAATACACATCCTTATTTGAAATTTCTGTATAGCGGGGCAGTGTACGGTCAATCATTGTTTTCATTTGCCCATCCATGGAATAAAAGTAAACCGGTGTCGCCAGCACCAACACATCGGCAGAGATCAATTTTTCCAACAGCTCTGTCATATCATCTTTTTGAACACAAGCACTTGTCTTTTTGCAGGCGTAGCAGGCCATACAGCTCTTGACTGTCAGTTCCTGTAATCTCACTTTTTCTACCTGATGTCCCGCTTCCTTTGCTCCCTTTGCAAACTCATCGCACAAAATATCTGAGTTTCCACCCTTACGGGGACTTCCTGAAATGATTAAGACTTTTTTAATCATTTATATACCTCCCTGAATAAATAGGCCGCGGCCGTATTTGTCTGGATGCGGCCTGCATAAAATTTTTAATTGCTATATCCCAGTTCGTTCAACCATGCCCGAATATCCGGCTCAGCTTCCTGCACATTGTTGCGGGATACTGTAAATCCGTCCTCGTTGACTTCGGCATTTGGCTCCAGTTCTGCAATGGTGCCGATGGTGCCGGAAAATCCACTGCCGCCGTGAGTGTTAAACGGAATAATGGTTTTGCCGGAAAAATCATAAGTATCAAAGAACGTATAGAGAATCATCGGCATATCGCCCCACCAGTTGGGATAACCTACAAAGATGGTATCGTATTGGTCAAGGTTTAGGGTCGTATCCTTAATAGCGGGACGGGCATTGTCATCCTGCTCGTCAGCCGCCAGATCGACAAGAGTGTCATGGTCAGTCGGATAGGGAGTTTCCGGTTCGATACGGAAAATATCTGCGTTTGTCTGCTCCTGAATCACATAAGCTACATACTGGGTGTTTCCGAGAACTTCTCCGTTAATGACAACAACACTGTTATCTTCCTCTTGCGTCATGTTGTTTGGATCAGTTGTTTCCGGCATGGAGAAGTAAACAACAAGGGTTTTCGCATCCGTTTCCGACTGTTCAGAAGGTGTTTCAGCAGGTTCTTCTTCATCAGAAGAAGATGACTGCTCTGTCTGCTCTGCACTTTCCGTAGCAGGTACAGATGAAGAAGATTCCGATGAATTTTCGTCTGCAGATTGACTATTACTACAAGCTGCCAGTGCAAAAATCATAGTCAGCGCAAGGCACAGGGAAATTGTTTTTTTCATAATGGTTTCCTCCTAAAATTGATTTTTTTTATTTTTGAGATACTATCGGATAAATCTTTATCTTACTTTTACAGATTCAGACCTTCAATCCATTCTGTTACCGCATCTTTTGAGACACTGGAAGAAAAGCGTTCACCCTCCAGCCAGTTTCCAGTTCCGGCCATTTCCTCTAACAATTTACCGCTTTCACCGATATCGTCATTAGCAGAGGTAGCAAAAGGTATTACCGTTTTGCCTGTAAAATCATTGGATTTTACAAAGTCATTTACCGGCCACGCAGCAATATCCCACCAAATGGGATATCCGATAAACACGGTATCGTATTCATCCCAGTTTTCCACGGTATCCGCCGCAAGCTCCACATCCCGCAAGGATTCATCCTCGTGCTCTCTGGATACACGGCTGTCCTCATTGCTATAATTCAAATCTTCATCCGTGTAGGGTTCTGCCGGTTCCAGCTCGAACAGGTCGCCGCCGGTTTCCTGTGCGATGTAAGTGGCTGCTGCTTCCGTGTTGCCTGTGGCGGAAAAATAGACCACCAATGTCTTTCCGTTTTCTGATTCAGAAGATTCGGGATCAGAGGTATCCGCAGGTGTTTCTGTACTTTCTGTTGTTGGCTCAGATAAAGATTCAGATGAATCATTTGTCTGTGGCTGATTGTTGCTGCAAGCCGCCAGTGTGAAAACGAAAGTCAGTGCAAGGAATAAAGAAATTACTTTTTTCATGGTGTTTACCTCCTAAATTATATGGATTCTTTTAATATCTGCCGGATTTCTTCGGCAGTCATTTTTTTGTAACTTCCGGGAGCGATATTACAGGAATCTGCCACCTCTCCCAGAAGTGCTTCGTCTGTAATTCCCAATTCGGTCAGAGTGGTAGGCAAGCCAATTTCTGCGATAAACATAGCCAGTGATTCCACGCCGGATTTCGCAAGTTCTTCATCACTCATACCATCACGGGGAATATTCCAGACATTTTCTGCAAAGCGAATGAACTTCGGCAAACCGTTTTTATAAATATGACGATAGTAGATTGGGTGCAGCACTGCCAGTCCTTCGCCATGGTTGCAGTCCGTGTAAGCGCCAAGCTGATGTTCCATTTGATGACACTGAAAGTCACACCGTTTGCCCAGCTTGATGATACGGTTTTCTGCCATAGTCGCCGCCCACATAAGGTTGCTCCGGGCAGTATAGTCTTTTGGATTTTTTATCACCTCCCGCAGATTGTGGATTACACTTTTCATCAACGCCTCTGAAATGTTGTCAGAAACATTATCTTCATTCGGCTCGCTGAAATAGGTCTCCATAATATGAGAAAGAATATCGAAACCGCCGGAAATGGTCTGACGCAGGGGAACGGTCATAGTGTAGACTGGATCAAGCATAGCGAACTTTGCATTGCAGGCAGGATAGTCCCGCCCCGTCTTGATTTTTCGCTCCTCATTGGTGATAACAGCTCCGCCGTTGCACTCACTGCCGGTGCCTGTAACCGTAACCACGAATCCAAGCGGAAGCGGCTCAAAATCCACAATACCGGATCGCTCCCAAAAGTCATTCCATATATCACCCTCATACCGGGCAGCCAGTGAAACCGCCTTGCAGCAGTCCATCACAGAACCACCGCCCACGCCGAGAATGAAATCAACGCCTTTTTCTCTTGCAAGGGCTGCGCCTTCCAAAACTTTTGCGTAGGTGGGGTTAGCCATAATTCCGGAAAACTCAACGATTGTTTTCTTTGCGGCGGTCAAGGCCTCAATGATTTCATCATAGATACCGTTTTTCTTGATAGCCCCGCCGCCATAGGCGAGCATAACGTTTTTTCCATAATGGCTTAAAACGCTGGAGAGATATTCTTTCACACAGCCTTTACCAAAATAAACTTTAGTGTCGTTTTCAAAAATAAAATTGTTCATCTGTTATTCCTCCATTTGGTTTTCCCAAAAGGCAACGGCATCATCAACCCAGCCCTCGGCTGCTGTTCCGATTCCAATACCAAAACCGTGTGCCAGTCCAGGGTATTTATGAAATTCTGTATCAATACCAAGAGAGTCCAAAACCTCCAAACGCTGCTGCATGGTGCGCCAGCTTGCGATACCATCATTTTCTCCTACGCAGGCATAAGTTGGCGGGTCGTTCTCGGTGTAGTCGCTATGACCTGTGTACTGCATGATAACGGCTCCCGGCTGGGGTAAATCATCGCCGCCGAAAGCAGCGGGGCCATAGGAGCCGAGCCATGCTGCCATTCTTGCACCAGCCGAACCGCCCCAAAGAGAGTAGCAATCGGTATCTACCTCCAATTCCTCGGCGTGTTCAAAAATAAAACTGATGGCTCGTGCCAAATCTTCGCAGGCAGTTTGTGCGCCGGGACGATAAATCAAAGCAAAGGCGTTATAGCCTTTTTTTGATAATTCCAACGCATGAGGGAAACTGTCCTGCATCGCTCCCACATAAGCAAATCCGCCGCCTGCGTTGCACACAGCGAACTTCTCACCGGGATTGCCTTTGAAAAAGAACAGCCCCGTATCTTCTTTATCCGGGTCAGCCGCCTTTTCTTCCTCCGTATAAATATTATAGAATACGGTTTCTCCGGCGTCGGCATGGCTTTTCAGATAGTTTGCAATTTCCACTGTCTTATCCGGTGAAATGTTGTTGTACCATGTGAGTCTTAATTCTTCCAACGTGTCTCCGCTGTAATATCCGGTATCAGCCGGAAAAATCAATCTGCCATAATCACCAAAAGAAGAATCGTTGATCACATCTGTTATACGGGTGTTTTTATCAAAGCTGCTCAAATTCATTTGCTCCATTTGTGATTCCGCTGTGTTTTCTGTTTCGGAGCTGACGGAGGAAGTATCTTCAGACGAACAGCCGGCGAAACAGAAAATCACAAGAAATACCATAAAAAGAATGGTTGCTTTCTTCATTTCGATCACCTCCGCTTTTTCTTTACACCTACATTATAAAAAGATCGAGACCTCAACAGAAGTCTCGATTCGTTCATCAGTTTATACCTAAAGGTTATAACTTCATTTATTTAATTGTCTGAATAATGGAAAGGAAATCCTGAACAGTTTTTGTCGGCTCCGGTGAATGGAGCAGCCCATACGGAATGGAGTAATCCCATTCTACAGGAATAATTTTAAGCAGCGGATGCACACTCTGCCACGAATCAATCGCCATTAAAATGTCGTTACTGTTTTCGCACTGATTGAAAACGCTGACATTGTAAAATTCAAAATCTATAATCTTAATCTGCGGATGGTTCATCCACAAATCATCACGCAATTTATCAACATAGTGGCTCCAGCCACGATGAATGAGCATTAAGTTTTCACCATATAAGTCAGTAACTTTGAGCTTATCTTTTTCTGCCAACGGGTGATTAATGGAAACTGCACAGCAAATCGGATTGCGCATCAATTCAAAACCTTTGCATTTTCTCAAATCCAGCAATGTTTCATCAAAAATTCCTGCAACAATATCAATATTCTGTCCGAGGTTGGCAAGGATTTCTTTTGCATTTTCTGGCGTGTTTTCAAAGGGTACAAGCTGAAATTTCATATTAGGATAATGCTCGTGAATTTTGGGCCATAAAGCCAATAGTACCTGTGCCGGAGTCATAGGGGAGGTGCCGATACGAATAATCTGCTCGTCCTGCTGCATGGCGTTCTTTGCCCGAACAACGGAATCACGGCAATATTGAATAATATATTTTGAATCCCGATACAGAGATTTTCCTGCTTTGGTTAAAGTAAGTCCACGATGTGTGCGGTCAAATAGTGCTACCCCTAAGCCTGCCTCTAAAAGATTTATTTGCTTAATCACAGCCGTAGGCGTGATAAAGGATTGTTCTGCCGCTTTATTGAAACTGCCGGCGTCAGCCACTTTGATAAATGTTTCAAGTTGTGGGTTATACATGAATATCACCGCCTTTCTTGTTGGGTGCTACGCCTTCGTAAATCATTTGGTTTTTTAGAATTCCTGGGTATCATCCACGATCTGCCGAATCGCTCAACACCGTCAATTCTTCCGTCCTCACACAGCTTTTGAATTCGTCGTTCCGAGATTGCCCATTTTTCGGCTGCTTCTTTAACTGATATGTAATCCATTTCGCCCTCCATAACATACGCATATCCGTATAATATAACACCTATATTATATTTGTACATATGTATTTTGTCAAATTTTCAAATTCGGCAAGCAATGCAATCTTCCGTAAGATTGCGTATTATTGCAGATTTTCCGTTCCCGGAAAACCTGCAATAATGCTTGTTGGTGACGTTCTCCGCTCCGCTTCGGTCCGCGCAGGACAGACGTCCACCGGACGTCTTACGCCCCCAAACCCCTGAGATCGCCACCTGCGGTGACGGCTACGCGTTCTGCGAACGCTGAAAAACTCAAAAACAATATCCCTAACATGAAAAAACTCTATGCGAAAGATTTCGTGGTCGCATAGAGTTTTTCATTTTTCCGTTTACCTGGCATAACTCAGAGTTTTTGTCATGTTTCCTTATGAGCTACCGCCTTACCCTAGAGAGCGCTCCGTTCTGTATGAGATCACTGTCATACGGCAGTTTTGTTTTCCCCTTTACCTCTGCCAATATCTGCGATTCTTAAACGCAAAGCGCACCTTCCCCTTTATGTTGTGATTACAGCTGCACTTCCTGCAGCAGTAAGCAACTCCATGATGCCTGTTCGGTCCGTATCACGCAAAGCACAGCAGCATATCATACCATTCTGCACCGCCGTGAACAGAAGCACTCACTCCCATATTACGATAGCCGAACTGCTCGTAAAAGCCTATCAAATGCTTTTTGCAGGTCAAAACCATACCCGTTCTTCGCTCCTTCTTCGCTGTCTCAATCAAAGCTTGCATCAGCTCCCCTGCATACCCCTGATGCTGATGAGCGGGATGCACATCCAGACCGAAGACCGTTTGATAGGCGCCATAGGGATCATGCAGGCTTTCATCCTCATACATCGCATCACAGATCACCTGCTGATTGCTTACACAGCCATTGATCATGCCGATGATGACGCCGTCCTTTTTCATGACCAGAAAGCTTTCCGGAAAAGCCTTGGCACGTCTGCGCAGCGCCGCTTCATCCGCCGCCTCCTCCTTTGGAAAGCAGCACGCCTCCAGCTGTGCCAGTCCTGCAATATCCGCTTCCTCTACTGTATCAATGGTTACCATATGCACACTCCTGCTCCTTCATTCCTTTTCTATCCTTGTCAGCTTCTTGACCAGACAGCTGGTTTCCTTGTCCACGATTCCCTCCACATACAGATAATTCCCCTTGACCAGATCATCCGCATGCTGGCGGTATATATTCGGCATACATACAAGATCAAATTTCCCTGTTTCATCACTGCCGATGACGAACATCATCATATCGCCGTTTTTTGTACGGTACTGACGGCAGCGATCCACCAGACAAACAAATTTCACATAGCGTCCCTTGTACTTGGGTAGTGAAATCAAAATCGGAAGCTCCTTTCCCATGCGGCTGCGTACATCTGCAATCGGATGCCGCGACAGATAGAAGCCGATAGCCTCCTTTTCCTTTTCCGCGCGAATCGCTGCATTATCCCTCATCATCGTCATAGCAGGCTTGGATACCAGATCAAAGTCAAACAGCACCTGATCCACATCCTCGATTTTCACAAGATCCGCATAGCGAAGTGCATCCTCCAGTGATGCCATCAGACTCGCACGCCCGACCTTAAAGCAGTCCAGCGCCCCTGCATTAATCAGGATTTCAATGGTTTTTCTACCGATTTTATTCCCATTCATACGTGCGGTGAAGTCGAAGAAATCACGGAATTCGCCCTTTTTATTTCGTTCCTCGACAATCAGTGATGACACCGCACTGCCGATCCCCTTAATGCCGACAAACGGAAAGCGCAGCGCATTGTCCTCGATTCCATATTGATTGTACGAACGATTGACATCCGGCAGCAGAATCTTGATATGCCGTTTACGTGCCTCAAATACATATTCACTTGTCTTTGTCTCCGAACCGATCACACTGTTCAACAGGCTGTTAAAGAAATACAGCGGTGCATTCGCTTTCAGATACGCCAGCTGATAGGCAATCATGCCATAGGCCACGGAATGGGAACGGTTGAAGCCGTAATTCGCAAATTTCATAATCAGGGCATACACCTTCTGTGCCAGAGCCTCATCATAGCCCTTATGCAGTGCCCCCTGTATGAATTCCTCCTGCATTCTGCGCAGCTCCTTTCCCTTTTTCTTGCTGATGGCCTTGCGCAGATTATCCGCCTTACCAAGGGTGAAGCCGGCCATTGTCTGTGCAACCTGCATGATCTGTTCCTGATAGATCATGATACCATAGGTATTCTGTAAGATCGGCTGCAGGCTGGGATGGATATAATCGACCTTTTCCGGATGCTCTCTGCGATCCAGATATTCCGGAATGTTTTCCATCGGACCGGGACGAAACAATGCAATCGTTGCGACAATGTCCTCAAAGCAGTCCGGCTGCATTTTCCGTATCAGATTTTTCATACCCTCGCTCTCCAGCTGGAAGACTCCCACCGTATCCACCGCGCGTATCAGTGCATAGGTCTTGGCATCATCCAGTGGTATTCGCATGATATCCAGTTTTTTTTCAGCTGTCGCATTGATATGCTGTACGATTTCATCAATGATGGTAAGGTTCCTCAATCCCAGAAAATCCATTTTGATCAAACCGAGCTCCTCCAGATATTCCATTGTAAACTGTGTGGCACAAACACCCTCATCCACATCAATCAGCGGACACACCTGCTCAATGGCTTCATCGGAAAACACGATACCTGCCGCATGCAGAGAGGCATGACGCGGCAGTCCCTCCAGCTTTCGGGCAGTCGCATACAGGCGGCGCATCGTTTCTCCACTGTTGATCAGCTCCTTGAAGCGCGCATCATTTTGATATGCATAGTCCAGTGTCACCTTGATTACATTAGGAACCAGCTTGCACAGGCGGTCGATCTGACGGGGATTGATTTCCATCGCCTTTCCCACATCCCGCAGCACCTGCTTCGCAGCCAGTGTATTAAAGGTGATGATATGGGATACCCTGTGCTTACCATACAGCTGCTCCACATAATGAATCACCTCATCACGGCGGTTATCCGGAAAGTCCGTATCGATATCCGGCATGGAAATACGTTCCGGATTCAGAAATCGTTCAAACAGCAGATGATAGCGAATCGGATCCACATGCGTGATACCAAGACAGTAAGCTACCAGGGAGCCGGCAGCACTTCCTCGTCCGGGACCGATATAAATATGCTGTGTTTTCGCAAACCGGATGAAGTCCCAGACAATCAAAAAATAATCGGCATACTGCATGCGGATAATAACATCCAGCTCATAGTCCAGACGCTGCTGGTATACGGATGAAATCGGCTGGTATTGCATACGCTTCTGCAGTCCCTTCTGACAAAGACTGCGTAAGAATTCCTCACTGCTTACGCCGTACTTGTTTTGAAATTTCGGAAGCACAGCCTTTGGCAGCTGCATCTCCACCTGACACTGTGCTGCAATACGATCACTCATCTGCAGCTCCGCCTCCTCATACAGCTCCTGCATTTCCTGCGGGCTGCGGAAATAACGGCGCGGACTGTAATTCAGCATTTTATCATGGAGCGATACGCCCTGATTGATGGCACACAGCGTCTTATAGCTCTCCTCATCCTCTTCCCGTTCGAAATAAACGCGGGACAATGCCGTACAGGGAATATCCAGTTCCTCGCACAGCTGCTTTAAGACCGGATTTTTCTTTTCCATCAGGCCGGAATCATTGCGTGCTATGGATACATAAAAATCGGCAAACTGCTTCCTGCACAGCTTCAGCCAGTGGCGCAGAAGATCCAGCTCCTCCTTTACGATAAGAGTTTCCATCTGATTCTGATCGCCGTTTGTCAAAACAATGCAGTCCTTTGCATAATAGGCGAGCGTATCCAAATCCGGTACGCGTCTTTCCTCTCCGGTATTCAGCCAGGTGGACAGCTTCAGCAGATTCTGATAGCCGGCATCATTTTTCGCAAGAACGACAAAGCCATACAGCTCCTCCTGCTCCAGCACGTCCACTTCCATTCCGAAAATCGGCTTGATATCTTCTTTTTTACATGCATGGTAAAACGCCATGGCACCATGCATGACATGCTTGTCAGTCAATGCGACCGCTGTATAACCGCAGCGTTTGGCTGCCGCAACGATTTTGGAAATCGTCAGGGTACTCTGCAGCAGGGTATAGCAGCTTCGCACATGTAAGTGGACACTCATTCTCAACACCTCGTCTCTTTCTTTATTTTATCATATTTTCATGTTTCTTAATACGGGCGTGACCATGGTTTCTGAAGTTTTACTGCGTTCGTGTCCAATGCTAGCCACAGGCACATCTTGCTCTCAATTTCTTTTGGAAGCTTGCGTAAAGAAAACCATGACCTCAGTCACGGTGATGATTCCTTATAATTATCCGCAGCATGGGCGTTGTTTGCAGCGGCCCTTTACTTTCAGCTCACTGATTGCCAGCTTCGATTTTCTTTTGTAATGCTTCCAGCTGCTCCTGCGATTTCCGCTGTGATTCCTCCAGCATTTCCTGCTGTATATTTCGCAGCTCCTCCCGTTTTCTGTCCTCCGCTTCCCGCTGTTCCTTTGCCCGACCTAATAGGGTCGGTATGAGTACAGCAGATAAAGCAGCAAGCAGTACAAGCAGCAGAAGCATCCTTTTTTTTCTGCGATATGCCGGCGGTTCCTCCAGAATTGCTTTACGCAGACTCTGCTTTGCCGGTGTTTCCGCTGTTTCCAGCTCAAAATAAGAAAACAGAAGATTTCTTATCTCTTTTTTATAATGGTGATGTTTTGCATAATAAGATAACCTTTCCAGCAGATACAGATCCGTTTTATCCAAGCTTTGCTTATGCAGCCATTCTTCCCATACCTCAGCTTCCTTGTCTTCATGGGAGAGCTCGGAGAATTGCAGTGCCTGCTTCTGTACATGGTTCCTCCAGCTAATGAAATTCTGCTGTGTAAAGGAGGCATCCTTACTCAACAGCTGCTTCAGCTTTGCATAGGTTTGTGCGGGGTCCTGTGCGAGATGATCTCGGATATGCAGAAAGGAATAGATCTTCCCCGCCACTGCACTGCTGTGCGCATAGCATTTTTTCATTTCCAGTGCCAGAATTTTTTCCGCTGTCAGCTCATCCACGGTATCCTTTGTCCAGTGTTTGTGGTTCAGAAATTCCAGCCAAGCTTCGCTATCTTCCTCTCTACTATGACAAAGCGCGCGCCATGTTTCCAGCAAATATGCCGTATCTCTTTTGCAGGAATAACGATACGACTGAAAATCCGGTATCCCCTGCCGGATACTGCTTAACAGCTCCTGCTGTGCCGGCTGCAGCTGTCCGGCATCCAGATGAAACGCCTGGATAAGCGTTTGCCGCATCGCATAGGAAAGTAGATTCACTTGATTCTGCAGTCCATCACTCAGCGCAGTTAGAAATGCTGTATCCTGCAACAACGCAAGCCGCTGTGCCGTTTGCAGCTGTTTCTTTACTGCGAGCGTGTTGCCGCTTTGCAGTGCCTGCAGCAGCTCTTCGATCCGCTCATCTGTCGTTTTTGGTGCTGCCTGTACCAGCCCCTCACAGGAAGACACGGATCCCGCAGACACAGCCTCAAACGATTCGTCATTTGATTCTTCTGCTTTCTCCTGCAGCACGTTCATTTTGATGGCATGTCCTGCGTGCTGTGCCTGCGCATACTGCACAGCTTCACGATAGGCTGTCTGCAGCTGCTGAAATACCTGGGGTTCCTCCTCCGGATGATGCAGCTTTACCTGCTTCGCATAGGCTTTTTTTATTGCGGTAATATCCTCTAGATTCGCAAGGTCCAACAACCCTTTAATCTGTTCCAGTTCCATACGCTCTCCTAACTGAAGAAGCTCACAGCATCCACTTCCCACTCATCAAGGGCAGACTTCACCCTTCGAAAGACCTCACGAATATGCTGTGGCTGTTCCTGCTGCAGCGCTGCTTCGAATTCCTCCAGCAGGGCGGCAATCCGCATACGTTTCTCTCCGATGCTTTCAGAATACATGCGCTCTCCGCGTTCCAGCAAGTGCCGGTATACCTCTTTTTCCTGTGATGGCAGCTTATATGCCTGCAGCTCCCGCAGGCGCTGATGAACCTCCTCCTCGCTCATCCGGTTCATGCGGTTCTGTATCACGACACGACTTGCGCTCTCTTCATGGAAGGTATTTGTTTCCACCTCCAGAAGTCCGTTGATATCATAGGTAAACCGGACGGAAATCGGCTGATATTCTTCGCTTGTCTTAGGTACTTTTATACGCACTGTCCGCACGACCAGATTGGCTGCCGCTTTGCGGTGCTCCCCCTGCAGGATCGATGTTTGCAGCTCTCCGCTTGTGCTGCGATAGGAAAACATGCGGTTTACACTGCAGGGTAAGGCCGTGTTGCGTTCAATGATCGGTTCCATCACATAATCCCTCGCTCCATCATCGTAAACAGCCAAACCGAGTGTGAATGGACAGATATCACTCAAGAATACATCCCGTATATCCGAGCAGCGCTCCTTGATGCCTCCCGCTGTCCCACAGCCGATTGCAATAGCCTGATCCGGCTCGTGCACCAGCTCTACATCCCGCTTCAGCAAAAACTCCAGATACTGTATAACAACCGGCATACGACAGCTGCCGCCAACCAGAATGACCTTCTGCAGCTCCTGCAGGGATATCTCAGAATCCTTCAGCACCCGCTCCAGCGGTTTTTGCATGCGCTGTAAAAGAGGCATACAGATAGCTGTCATTTTTCCGCGGTTTAATTCCATACAGCAGTTTTTCTGATGCAGGAAAAGCTGCAGGCTGTATTCCTTACGGACACTCAGCAGCATCTTGGCCCTTTCCACCCCGGTTTTCAAAAGTGCCAGCTCCTGCGGGAGCAGCTCCTTTCTCTGCAACCCGTTTTCTTCAAGAAAGCAATCCATGATTGCTTCATCAAAATCACTGCCGCCCAGATGGTTATCCCCGCTGATGGCCCGTATTTCCACGACATTATCAAAAGCCTCGACAATGGAAATGTCCAGTGTTCCTCCACCGAAATCCACAACGAGCGCAAGCATATCCTCTTCCGTTTGCTGGATGTGCTGGGATAAGGCTGCCGCACTGGGTTCATTGATGATACGCTCCACGCGGATACCGGCAAGCTGTCCGGCAATTTTGGTTGCCCAGCGCTGATCATCATTGAAATAGGCCGGAACACTGATGATTGCCTCCTCAATCCTCTCATTCAGGAATACACTGGCATCCTCCACCAGCTTGCGAATCACCATGGCGCTTAAATCCTGCGGATAATACGTTTTTCCATGGACCGTATACACCGTATCCGTTCCCATGCAGCGTTTGAACTCCGCAAAGGTCAGTGAAGGATGCGTATGCAGCCGCTGCTTAGCCCCCTCCCCAACCAGCACCTCTCCGTTTTCCAGAAAGCTGACAACAGAGGGTGTCAGATAGCTTCCAAATGCATTCGGTATCAATATCGCTTCCTTCCCTTTCCAAACACAGGCCAGTGAATTGGTTGTGCCCAGATCAATTCCAAGTATGGACATGAGCGCGTCCTCCTTTCTCAGTCATTCCATTCAACTCCTGTATCAACATCAAAGGGGCCGTAGCCCACAGAACCATAGGTATCCGGCTTCACCCTGATGCCGTTTTTATGCTTTTCACTGTAGAGCATATAATTTTTCTTATCCTTTGTCGCAAGCAAACCCCTGTATTCCACAGGCTTCCCGTCCTCCTTCAGCTCTACAACACGCACATGCAGAAAATCTCCGTGGAGAAATTTCCTCTGCGTAACATCATAGATGCGGTCATAATTCCTGTTATTATATTCTCTTACGGCAAGCAGAGAAGAATAGGTCGGCTCGCTTTCCTGAAAGGGTTGCGTGAAATACAGGACTCCATCACTGCTGCGCAGCTGACAATCCCCGTCATTGCCCTTGCATACCACCTGATAATCGTAATTCAGATTTTCATCCCATATCATTTCCTGATTGGATACAAGAATGGAATTGATGATGAAAAGGGCAATACCTCCCAGCACAGCAGCACAGACGGCAAACAGCACCCGCTTTTGCATACGACTCATCTGCTTTCTCATTTCCGGCTGCGCCCTGCATATCTGTCCGTCTTCCTCCTGTCTTTGGGAAACCCCCGGATCTGTATCGGATTGCGTCCGTGTCAGGGTTGGCTGATTCGTTTCCTTGATGCTCCATACACCGCAATGCTGAACAAGTGTATACCTAGCGTCTTTTTTCAAAAGAGCAATGCAGGCCGTAATATTTCTTGTGACCAGCAGACAGCAGCCCTCTATACCCGGCTCATACCGCATAAGGGTGAGTCCGAGCGTCTGCAGCTGTTTCGCAAGCTCTAAAAGCGTATCTTTCGCCACACCGGGCTCATGCAGCTGTTCCCAGTGCTGCAAGGATGGATGAAACAGCTCTTTATAGTAACCTCCCATGCAATAGCGAAGGGCAGCAAGCAGCTGTGCTGCCGCATCACTTCGCTCAGCATAAACACAGCAGGTTTCCCAGTTTGTCAGAAGGTGCTGCAGCTTTTCACAAGCATAATCCTGCTCGTCAAAGCGATCGGTTACGCGAATTCCCTGCATACGCAGACTGCGTACAAAGGCAGGCTCCGCGAGCCCGTTTACAGCGACCTGCTTCAGATTTCCAAACTGCTTCAGCTCACGCTCCTTCACGTCCGCGATATCAAACAGGGAATACTCGCCGTCCCACTCCAGCATGATCTGTCCATAAATCTCATTTCCTCCATCCAGTGTCAGAGATTCCACATGCTCTGCCAATGCCACGGGTATCCTTAGCTCCTTGAAATAACGAAGCGCATACAGCAAGGGACCGTGATAACGGAAATCCCCTTCCGGATCCACATGCAGTTCATACAGTTTGTCATAAAGCTCAAAGGAAGGAAGAAGCTTCTGCACATACATCAGCTCCTCTATTACAGCAAGGCGGAATGCAAAGGTATCAAAATGCAGGAAGCCCTCTATACGCGGCTCTGCCTCTTCCATGAGTTGTTGCACCCTTTCTGCCTTATCCGCTGCCATCTCCCACTCCAGAAATACATCCAGCGGGCGCTTTTGTACACGTGCATCCTGACTGTCATCCTCCAGCCTGCAAATATATACCTGTGTGAGTGCAGCCGATGGCTGGAGTACATCAATATGCGATTGCACCTGCATCATAAAATGAAAGAAATCACTGCTCAATGCATGAAAACAGGGAATATTGTCGTGCGCGTAAAAGAAAACCCCGCCATAGCCATTTTCACGAATACGCAGCACGATATGGTTGCCAAAGGCATCCCCTGCAATACAAAGATAGCCCTGTTCCAGCAGTTCTGTAAACCATAGGCACCTTGACATAGCAGGAAAGCCTGTATCCCCCTCATGAAAGCCGTAAAACTGATCCAGACAATATACGGTTTCCCCTGCATTCTCCATATAGAAATATGTATCCGTTGCAGCACCTCCGTTGTAGCGAATCAAAAAATCACGATAGCAGGCAGGCAGAAGGATTTGCAGTCTGGCTTCAAATGCAGCAACCTGCTGTTCAATTTTCTGTTGTAAAAGAGGCTTAAGATACAGCCTGGTTGCATATAGAGGTGCCTGCTCTGTGAACAAAACCGGTTCTTCCGACTGCGGACTGTCCAAAGCAGCTTCCACACGCTCCTGCCTTTTGCATCGCAGAAACGCTTCCCTGTCCATAGAGGGAATCAGAAAGCCATTCTCTGCATCGTGCACAACCGCCTCCTGCATCACTGCGGATATAACAACACCGGACAATGCCTCCTGCAGGGCATCCAGCATACAGCACCAGTGGGCTGCCGCTGTATATGCTGTTTCACTGTCTGCTATTCGAATATGCTCGCTATACAGCAGTGGCACTTCAAAGCAGCGAAACAACGGCAAAGAGCAGGAATCCCCGTTCCATGAAGAGAGCTGTTCCTCCGGGATGCGGTATGCGTCCAGAATCACACGAATCCTCTGTTTTTCTTCTGTACTGAGCGGCTGCTCTCTTCGCAATTCATATGAAAATATCGTATCCATCCAATCCCTCTTTCTTTGTCTTAAATTTTACCATAGCCTGCACCATCCTCACAACCTCTTATAGTCAACTTTCCAAAAGCAAATAAGAAAAAGCAGCATACCCTCGTACACTGCCTGTTTTCTATTCGTTTACACGCTCACAAAGCTCCTGCAGCAGCTCCTGTATCGTTTCCTCATACAAACCCTTTACTCCGCAGGCAAAGCGATGTCCGCCGCCCTGATACCGGTTTGCGATATCATTGATCGTTCGGTTCTTGGAACGAAGACTGCCATTGTAAATACGTCTGCCGTTTTCATCCCGTTCTTTTTCCGTGAACAGCGCCCATGCTTCAAATTCATCCACGCCGCCAAGCACAAACACCTTTTCCTTTGCTTCGTTAAAGGTAAGCTGAAAACGCTCATAGTCCTCGCGGTTAATGATCATATAGGCAACATGTCCCTCCAGCAGGGAAACATTGCTGCGGATATAGTTTTCAAAGCGATAGAGCCGATAGGAGGTGGAGAAATTATCCTCGTTGGCTTTTTTTACATCCACGCCCATTTCCAGCAGATAGGCTGCCGTACGCAGCGTTCTCGGCTTTATGGTCGCAATGGAAAAGCGAAGGGTATCCGCAATAATGCCGCCGTACAGATATTGTGCACAGGTTGCTGACAGCCGCAGCTGCTTCTGTTCAAACATATAGGCCAGCATTTCACACGTTGCCCCGAACAAATCCTCGACAACCTCCACATCCGCAAAGCTCTCAACGACGATGTGGTGATCGATTTTCAGGGTACGTACCGCCTTACTCCAGCGATCATCATCCACACGGGCACCGTTTGCCGTATCCAGAATGATGGCAAGAGAGGCAGCGACGGTTTCATCAGGGACAACGTCCATCTGCGGAAACAGGGACTGCTTGCTGCCGGCATCCCTGCCCAGCGCATACACCTGCTTTTGCGGATATGTTTCCTGTATCCACTGCTTCAGTCCAAACTGTGCACCAAGGGCATCCGCATCGGGAGACACGTGGCGGTAAATCGTGATGATATCATACTGTTCGACAAGCTCAAATAAAATGTCGGTATTCATAATTACGCAATCAGACGGTATGTATCACGGGCAATCATGAGTTCCTCATTTGTCGGAATCAGCCATACCGCTACCTTACTTTCCGCAGTGGACAGCAGGACTTCCTTGCCTCTTGTCTTTCCATTCAATACTTCATCCAGCTGGATACCGAATGCCGCTGACAGACGGTCACAGATCATTTTACGCATGTTGGTGTCGTTTTCACCGATTCCTCCGGTAAAGACAATGGCATCCGCACCACCAAGCTGTGCGTAGTAGCCGCCGACAACATTGATGACACGGTTTACATATACCTCTGCTGTCAGAAGTGCTGCCGGATTCCCTTCCTTGCAGCCATCCTCGATGTCACGTGCATCGGAGCTGATGCCGCTGACACCAAGCATACCGGACTGCTTGTTCATGATATCATCCATTTCATCCGGAGTTGCACCAGTCTTTTTCATAATGTATGTTACGATTGCAGGATCGATGTCACCGCAGCGTGTCCCCATCATAACACCCGCAAGCGGTGTGAAGCCCATGGAGGTGTTGATGGATTTACCACCGTCAACTGCTGTAATGCTTGCTCCGTTTCCCAGATGACACGTAATGATTTTCGTATCCTCCACCTTTTTGTTCATCAGCTCTGCGCAGCGCAGGGACACATACTTATGGCTTGTTCCGTGAAAGCCGTAGCGGCGAATCTTGTATTCATCATAATACTTCATCGGCAATGCATAGATATAGGATTCCTTCGGCATTGTGGAATGGAATGCCGTATCAAACACAAAGACGTGCTTGCAGTTAGGCAGATTATTTTTAAATGCATTGTATCCGACAAGACCTGCCGGGTTATGCAGCGGTGCCAAATCGTTTAAGGAAGCAAATTTTTCTACAACGTCTTCCGTTACCGGTACACTTTCCTTAAAAATTTCCCCGCCGTGTACAGCACGGTGTCCCGCACCGGTGATTTCATCCAGACTGTTTACAATCTTATACTCCACCAGCGCTTCCAGCAGCATACTGACTGCCTTTGTGTGATCTGGAATCGGCAGTACCTTCTTAATTTTTTCTCCGTTCACCTTGATGGTAAAGATGGCATCCTCAAATCCGATTTTCTCAACGATTCCGCTTGTCAGAACCTCCTCGCTCGGCATTTCAAATAACTGAAACTTTAATGATGAACTCCCTGCGTTCACTGAAATAATTTTTGACATGTTATCCTCCTAAAGTCATTCTAAATTTTCTAGCTGTTCTACCAGTTTTCGTATCGCATCGTTTCCGACTGTTTTCATTTTATCATAAATCCTGCTTCTTGTTTCATAATTTTGCACAAGATGCAGCTTTTTTTCGTATTCCGCAAGAATATGCGTGCTGCGCTTGATATGATCGTTGACAGCCGCACGGCTGATGTGCAGATTCTCCGCAATCTCGGAAAACGACAAATCCTCCTTGTAATACAGATTCAGGATTTCCCGCTGCTTCTCTGTCAGCAATTGTTCATAGGCATCCAGAAGCGCATTCATCCGTTCCATCTGATCAATCATGCTGTAAAATATCCTCGCACAGACCGTACAGATAGGAATCAATATCAAACGGGCGCAGATCGTCCTCCTTCTCACCGAGTCCGATGTATTTTACCGGCAGTCCCAAAAGATCGCGTATCGCAATGACGATGCCCCCCTTTGCCGTACCATCCATCTTGGTCAGGATAATACCGCTTACCTTCGTTGTTTCCAGAAAAATCTGTGCCTGTGAAATTCCGTTTTGTCCGGTTGTGGCATCCAGCACCAGCCACACCTCATGCGGTGCTCCCGGAATTTCCCGTTCGATAACTCTGCGCATCTTGCTCAGCTCCTGCATCAGATTTGCTTTGTTCTGCAAACGTCCTGCGGTATCCCCGATCAGATAATCCATGCCATGCTCCTTCGCATAGCGGCAGGCATCCACCAGTGCAGCACTCGGATCGCCGCCTTCTCTTCCCTTAATGCAGGTCACACCCAGACGGTTCGCCCATTTTGCCAGCTGGTCAATCGCGCCGGCACGGAAGGTATCCGCTGCCGCAAGTACAACGCTGCTGCCCTCTGATTGAAACAGCTTTGTCAGCTTTGCCGTCGTTGTCGTTTTCCCGCTGCCGTTGACGCCGACCATCAAAATGACCGTCGGACCATCTTCATTTTTATGGAAATCCTCGTCCTCAACACTGGCATACAGTTCATGCATAACCTCAATCAGACACTCACTGATTTCATCAAAGCTCTTCAGCTTCTGATCCATCGCACGGCTTTCGACCTCATCCACGATTTTCTGTGCTGTTTTAATGCCGATATCCGCTTCCAGCAGTACGACCATCAAATCCTCCAGAAACTCCTCATTAACACCGGTAAAGCCAAGTGCCAGCTTCCGAATGCGTTCTGAAAACGACTTTTTTGATTTATCCAGACCGCTCAGATAGCGATCTCCATCCTTTTTGGATGAAAATGTCTGCTTTAATTTTGAAAAAATACCCATTATGCCTTCACCTCTTCCTTATCAATCATGTTGATTGCATCCTGCAGCTTCACCTTCAGCAGCTGGGAAACACCGTTTTGCTGCATAGTTACCCCATACAGGGCATCACACTGCGCCATGGTTCCCGGACGGTGTGTCACGACGATAAACTGACTCTCCCCGCGAAACTGTGCAATGTATTTCGCAAAGCGCTCCACATTTGCCTGATCCAGCGCAGCCTCGACCTCATCAAAAATACAAAGCGGCATCGTTCTTGCCTTCAGAATGGAGAACAGGACACAGATGGCGATCAGACTCTTTTCTCCACCGCTGAACAGACGGATATTCTGTACGGTTTTTCCAGGCGGCTGCACATCGATATCAATACCGGTATTCAGCACATCCTCCGGGTCCACCATGAACAAGCGTGCCTTACCGCCTCCAAACAGCGCACGGAAGACATCATTGAGCTGTGCGTTGATCTTATCAAACATCTCCTGAAACTGCTTGACCATGATATCATCCATTTCATCAATGGCCTCCAAAATCTTATCCTTGGCAGCCATCAGGTCATCCCGCTGTCTGCTTAAGAATTCAAAACGCTCACTGACCTCCTTGTATTCCTGCGGTGCATCCAGATTTACATTCCCCAAGGAGGAGATTTCCTGACGAAGAATCACAACCTGCTTGCGTGCCTCCACGATATCGATCTCCGCCTTCTGACTCTGCGCATATTCAAAGGTCATCTCATAGGTGGAGCTTAAACGTTCCAGCGTGGTTTCCAGCTTTGTTTCCGCCTTCGCCTGTGCCACCTCCACCTCGCGCTGTTCATTTTGCAATATATTAAGATCCCTTCGCAGCTGGCGAATCTGGGCATCCTTGCGTTCCACTTCGCTGCCGGCCTTCATACGGCGCTCCCGCTTGCTTTTCATTGAGGAGCTGACCTCGTCAATGCGGGAATGCACATTGCTCAGCTTAACGACGATATCATCCTCCATCAGCTCGGCTTTATCCAGATCCTCCTTTGGTGCAATCTGCTCATAATCGCTTTTCAAGCGATCATATTTTGCCCATTTGGCTTTTACAATCGGATCCAGCTGTGCACTGGAAATCTGCATCTGTACCAGATTTGCACTGTTTTGCTCCTTTTTAGCCTGCAGCGCATAGAGCTGATTTTTCAATCCCTCCACCTTCATCTGCTGACCTTCGAGACTCTGCAGCACCTGATTCAATTCCTTCTGTATCGTTAACGGTGTGGAATTGTTTCTTCCCTTACCACCGGTCATGCTTCCTCCGCGGTTGACGATATCGCCTTCCAGCGTAACGATTTTATACTGAAAACGCAGCAGCTTGGCGATCGCATTCGCATGGATCAGATTATCCGTAATAACAACATTGCCGAACAATGCATCCCGCAGGGTATCAAACTGCGTGTCATTTTCTACAAATTCGCTGGCAACGCCCAGAAAACCGACACTGTTTTCCGCCAGCATACGGTGCTCCTTCTGCATATAGCGCGGCTTCATAACCGGCAGCGGAAGAAAGGTTGCACGTCCGGACTGATTCTTTTTCAAAAAGGTGATGGCATGCCGTGCTGCTTCCTCATCCACGGTCACGATATGATACAGCGCACCGCCAAGCGCGTTGGAAATTGCTGTTTCATAATTCATCAGCGGTTTAAACAGCTGAGATACCACACCCAGAATTCCATTCAGACCGGCATCCAATACGGATTTTACTGCCTGCTGATGATTAAACGGCTGCTTTGCCAGATTTTCCAGTACCGCCCTGCGGTTTTCCAGACGGTTCAGAATCGAGGTTGCCTGCGCATTCTCCTGCGTGCAGTAGGATACATCATGCTCCAGCTTGGCCGCTGCCTCCTTTTGCAAAGCAATATCCGTTTCCAGATTTTTTAATCGCTTCGAACGGTCTTCATATTCATAATGCGCCTCTTCCATCATTGCCTTCAGCTCTTTGGCTTTTTCGGCATTGCTCGCAAACTCCAGCGCATACTTTCGTTTTTCATCCATTTCAATTTTCCGGGTTTCCAGCATTCTGGATTCCTCGCTCAGCTTGGCATACTGCTCCTGCAGCTTGTTCACCTCGCGGTCCAGCTGATACATTTCGTTACGCAGCTCGCTGTTTTTTACATCCTCGACCTGGATGGTGGTTTCATGCATGGCCTTTTGGCTGTCCAGATCAAACGCCTTTTTTTTCAGCATGTCGATCTGCTCGCTCAGCTTCTCGATTTCATCCACCAGCACGCTGACCTCAATAACCTCCAGCTGCTTTTTCTTTTCCAGATAGACCTCTGCCTTTTTCGCCTGACGCTTCAGCGGATTCACCTGTCGCTCCAGCTCCATGATGATATCCTCCAGACGACTCAGATTATCCTGTGTCCGGTTCAGCTTTGACAGCGATTCATTCTTGCGCTTTTTATATTTCGCAACTCCTGCCGCCTCTTCAAACAAAGCACGACGATCCTCCGGCTTCGCATCGGCAAACGCAGAAATATTTCCCTGTGATATAATGGAAAGAGAATCTCTGCCTAGACCGGTATCCATTACCAGATTGACGATATCCTTTAAACGGCAGGGAGCCTTGTTTATGAAATACTCCCCTTCCCCGCTCGTCCTGTGCAGACGGCGGGTCACCTCTACCTCCTCAAATTCGACATTCATGATATGACGGGAATTATCAAACACCAGCGTAACCTCCGCCATATTGACTGCCTTGCGTGCTGTAGAGCCGCTGAAAATGACATCACTCATATTATTTCCACGCAGTGACTTCACACTCTGTTCACCGAGCACCCAGCGGATTGCGTCATTGATATTGCTTTTCCCGCATCCATTCGGACCGACAATTCCAATCACATCGGAATCAAAGGTGATGATGGATTTATCCGCAAAGGACTTGAAGCCCTGCAGTTCAATACGTTTTAAAAACATAGATGCCTCCATTCATTTGCCGTAAGCAACAGCAAATACCAATGGTTATTATAGCATAAGTTTATACTGTTCGCATTAAAACTTGTGAAGAATTCAGTCTTTTTTAACTTTTATTCATACCACATGCATATTGCAGTTCGAAATATCAATACTCCACTATGCGGTATTGATTACCACATTATTAAGTTATCATCACAAAATGAACCTTATTCAGGAAAAAGCATTGCATTCCGTTTGGGATTGTATTATACTGACCACAGGCATAAGATTTACGGAGGTGATACTCATGGAGGAAAAATCCATGCGGGATATGTTCCGACTGGGCTTTGGAGAAGAGGTCGCCAACTGTGTGACTCACGGGATCATGGCGTTTTTATGTATATGCTCTCTTCCGGCAGCAGCCGTATATTCCTATAACAAATCAGGGAGCGAACTGGCGGCCGGTGTGTCGGTGTTCATTCTATGTCTGTTTCTGATGTTTCTGGTATCCACATTGTATCATTGCATGCCGTTTGGTACCACACATAAATATGTTTTTCGCAAGCTGGATCACATCTGTATATACTTTGCAATAGCAGGAAGCTATACACCGATTGCACTGACGCTGATTGGCGGATGGCAGGGTTATCTGATACTGGCAATCGAATGGAGTGCAGTGCTTGGCGGTGTGCTGTTAAAGGCCATCAGCTCAAAAAGCTATCCCAAGCTTTCCATGACCATCTATATGATTATGGGCTGGACGGCTATCTTCTTTCTGCCGACGCTGCTGTCAAAGGCAAGTCCTCTGTTTCTCGTATTGATTGTCGGCGGAGGTGTTATGTATACGATTGGCGCCTTCTTTTATGGAAAGCCACAAAAAAAATACTTTCATTCCGTCTGGCATGTCTGTATCAATCTGGCAAGTATTCTGCATTTCATTGCCATCGTATTCGTGATGTGATCTGCCAAGTGCGCACAGGTCTTAAACAAAAAATCACACCAAGGGCACTCCTTACCGGCTTATAAAGCTTAAAAGATGCAAGGGCATTCCATCCAAGAATGTATTTGCATCTTTTTTTTCATATCCGACAGTCAAAAGAAGCTATGTCTTGTGCAGGATCAATTAAGAAAGCTGTTCTTACACACCATTGAGAATGCCCAACCATGGAGGAGTTTTCCTTGCTGCAGCACTTTTTCGAATATGCCTGCTTTACTACTCTTTCCCCGACTGATAATAGATCATCAAATGAAAAATGCAGCAAGCAATGCGGTCAAACATCCTCGCTGCGATATTTCAGTTTTAGTTTTTCCGATCTGCTGAGCTGCTTGATCTGATATTCTCTACGCATGGCAGCCTGCTTATCGGCATGGCTTTCAAAGTAGTACAGCTCCAGGGGTCGGTGGGCACGGGTATAGCGTGCCCCCTTTCCAATCGCATGCTGATGGAAGCGATGACGAAGATGCGTTGTCCATCCGGTGTATAGTGAATCATCCTGACAGCGCAGGATGTAGACATAGAAGCCCTTTGTGTATGGTATCTCAGCCAATGGATTTCGCAAAAGCTCTGGCATTGGCAAGATCCTGTTCATCCGGATGGGACTTTCCGTTTTCATAATTGGCAAGCTGCTGCTTTATATGCTCATCCTGAGGATGCTCAGCAAGCATGCTTTGATAGCGTGCAATCACCGCTTCACCGACAGCACCCTGACACAGAAAATGCCCGAGTATGTGACTGTGTACGGCGTGTGACTCCACCTGCTGCTTCACCCTGTTATAATACTCTGTTTGCTCTGCAGCACCCAGCGTTCCGAACAAAACGATTCGTTTATCCTTCAGCTGAGCAAGCAGACGTAAAGCGGCAGCATCACAATCTCCCTTATCCACCCAGTATCCGATGTAAAACAGATCAAAATTCGCTAGCATCGAAGACTGAAATTCCCTGATGGAAATCAGCTCGCTGTCCTCGGCGACCTCTGCGATTGCTTCTGCAATTTTTTTTGTATTCCCGCTGAGCGAGGAGTATACAATCAGACCCTTCATAAAAACAATCCTTCTTTCTTATTTCAATGGCACAACCCTTGCCAGTCCGCCCAGTGATGTTTCCCTGAGCTCGATTGGGATTTTTCTGCCGGTATAATTCATGGTGTTGACCACCATGTCAAAGCTGACCTTATGCTCTCTTAAATCGCTGATGCCCTCCGCTAACACTGCGGCATCCATGGCCCGCAGCACACCGACAGCATTTCGTTCAATGCAGGGAATCATAACATAACCGCCTACCGGATCACAGGTAAGACCCAGATGGTGTTCAATTCCTATTTCTGCTGCATACTCGATCTGGCGCATCGTCTGTCCGCGAAGATAGGAAACCATAGCGGCACCCATAGCCACCGCCGCACCGATTTCCGCCTGACAGCCGCCCTGTGCACCGGAAATCGTGGCATTTTCCTTAATCAGATTTCCAAACAGACCCGCTACCTTCAAACCGTTGCGAAGCTGTTCTCTGGACACTCCCAGAATGCGGTGATAATAGCATACCAGAGCCGGCAGAATACCACTGCTTCCCAGCGTTGGAGCGGTGACTGTCATACTTCCCGATGCATTTTCCTCACTTGCACTGTAGGCATAGGCACACAGCAGCAGTTTTTCCCGCTCAGCGGCACTTTTTGCCATATCCGCCTTCTGCTTTAACTCCTTTGCGATACGCTTCAGCTTCAGATCCCCCGGAAGCACTCCTTCCCTGGCTAGACCGCCGTCAACCGTCGCCATCATCTGCTGCAGGATGGTATCCATATAATCATCCAGCGGATCGAAGTGATTCACATACTCCCAAAGCGTCATGGAGTGCGTCTCGCAATAAGCTTCGATATCCTTCATCAGATGGTGTGGATAGACATCCGCGCCTTCCTTGCTTTTTTCACCCTCAATCTGAATAGCACCGCCACCTATGGAATAGACCGTCCATTCTCCAAGCAGCCGGTCCGCTTCATCATAGGCTGACAGCTGCATCGTATTGGGATGCTTCAACTCCCTGCGATTCTTAAAAAGCACCACGCATTCCTTCGGCTTCATCGTTTCGATGATGATGTAATCGGTTAAATGCCCTTTTCCTGTCAGCGCCAGTGATCCAAACAGCTCCACCTCATAATGATGTGCGTTTGGATAACGCTCCTTAAACAAGCTGGCGGCGCGCTGCGGCCCCAGCGTATGTGATGAGGACGGCCCCGGACCGATCCTGTATAATTCCTTTAGTGATTTCATTGTCGTACTCCTTGTATTCCCAGCAAAAACATTTCAAAGCCCAGCTTTTTATCCAGACGCCCGGCCTTCAGATTCTGATCCAGCGTTGCCAGCTGTTCCAGAATATGCATCAGATAACCGATACCCAGCCGCTGCGCCGTCTTCATCGCCAGCTGTACACGATAGGGATGCGCCTTCAGCTCATCCTTGATGGCATCCTTCCCTTTCCCATGCAGCATCAGCGCCTTCACCTCATACAGAAATCGAAACTGTGCGGCCAGCAGGGCGATCAGGTATATGGCATCCTTGTTCAACACACACAGATCCTGCCACATATGAAAGGATTTTCGAAGGTCGCGGTCCACCACTGCATTGACCAGCTGAAAGACATCCTCCTCCAGCGGTCGGGTCACCAGCCTTTCCACCACATCACTGCTGATCACGCCGCCATACAGCTCCAGCTTTTCCATTTCCATCTGTATGGTGCGAATATCCAGCGGTAAGCGACGCAGCAGCGCCTGCATGGCAGAGGGCTCTATCTGAAGAGAACGCTTTTTCACCTGTTCCTGCACATAGCTTTGCTTTCCCTGCTCATCCAGCTTTCGATATTGCAGCACCTTGCATGTTTTCTGCACCTTTTTTACGATTTTCTTTCTGGCGTCCAGCTTTTCAAAATCACCGATCAGCACCAGTACTGTCGACTCCAGCGGATCGTCCAGATAACGCTCCAGCGCTGCAGTATCCACTGCATGCTCATTTGCCGCACTTAGAAAATTCGCATGATAGACAAGAATGATCTTGCAGTCTGAGAAAAACGGAATCGTCATCGCGTCCTCCAGAATCACATCCAAATCCGTCGTATCCGCATCATAAACAAGTTTGTTCAAATCATTGGCATCCGGAACATGACTCCTGACGATCCTTGTCAGTGATTCCTGCAGCAGATATTGTTCTTCTCCGTATAACACATAATTCATTCTCATCACCTAGAGAATATTATAAACGAAACACACATAGATTACCATGACTTTTCGACATAACTTCCTGTATATTTTCCTTCATAACAGCCCTTGTCCACCTTATGTAAGTTTTTTCCTATTCTGTCTCATGCTTTGCTCATTCCCACAATCCGTGCAGAATACCGGTTGCCCCCTCTGCGCTTACATAATAACTGAAATAGCGGCTGAAGCGAATAGAAACTGCACCGTCCCGGGCACTCACCAGCGCAGGGATATTCTCCTGCCTCAGACGCTGCATGATCGTTGTACTGGGATGATGATAGCGGTTGTTTCTTCCGGCAGACACCAGCGCCAGCTGCGGCTGCAGTTCATGCAGAAAGGAAAGGGAGCTGGAGGTATCACTGCCATGATGACCGACCTTCAATACATCAACCGCAAGGTCATAGCGTTGTAAAAGGGCCGCCTCTGCCTCTGTGCCGGCATCCCCCATAAACAGCGCCTTCAGCCGATCTGTCTGCATATAGGTGACAATGCTGTTATCATTGCTATCCTTTCCCTTATAGTCTCTGAGTAAAAACATCAGCGGCAGTCCTTTGATCGGCTCTGCCTTATCCTTATGATCGATGATTCGTGTTACATTCAGCTCCTTGAGCAGCTCCTCCTTACCACCACTATGATCGAAGTCATCATGCGTGAGTATCAGGGCATCCAGTCTCTGATAGCCTTTTGCTTTTACAATCGGGACAACCACCTCTTTGGGAATATTGCGGTAGCGGCTTCCCATGATATCAATCATAACAGCCCCCTGATGAAACGGCAGAGTTATCAGGGTACAGTCCCCCTGTCCCACATCGATCATCAGCACCTCCCCAAAGGGATCAAACCACGAAGAAAAGGGCGCATACAAAAATAGAAGACACAAAACAGCCAGCGGCTTTTTCTGTGCATAGCTGATATAGCACACAGCTCCCTTTCCCCATAGAAAGAGCCAGAGCAGCTGTGGAGTATAGTACAGCGTTATCCCGCACTGCTGAAGTGCATCCAGCAGGTCGGCAAGCCGTGTTGTAAACACAAACAATGCACCAAAGGAACATGGCACACTCAGCAGACAACCCGCATACAAAAACGCATAGACATAGCGGAAAACGGGAAACAGCAGCAGCTGCAGAGGATTGCAGGACTGAAAAAAGAGAAATTGCATCGGAATAAGCAGCAGCAAGCCGGTGAGACGCCTGCTTCGCTTTCTGACATTGAAAAGTGCGAGCATGCGAAAGCCCAATGGCATAAGAAACGCCAGCTCCCATGCCATATAGGGAAACAGCAAAAGAACGGCTGCCATACTGATACCCAGCCGGTCCTGCGGATTCCTGCTGTGACAGCATAGCGTAACAAGGCGAAACAGCAGAATGCGAATCAGAGAGGAAGAGAACACGGTGACATGTCCGCACAGCCCCAAAAGCAGCAATGCAATCACAGAGGCATTGGCTTGCGAACAGATCATAAGCAGAAGCTTTTGTAGGCATGCCGCAAGTGTTGCGATATGTAATCCGCTGGAGGTCAGAAAATAGGATACATCCTCCTCATGAATACCATAGAGCAGCATATTGAGCCAGCTGCGCTGCTTCCTGTCCGCTATCCCCTGTACATGTGCATAGAGGGTATGGCGCACTCCGCTTCCCTCCTGCAGAAGCTGATAGCATTGTGCCTGTATCTGATAGCGTATTCCACGCCTCTTCAGCCAGTCAGGAAAATAAAAGCGATGAAAATTATGCAGAGATGTAACTGGAGCATAGGTACCCTTTACCTGTACGATATCATTGAAATTTGCATGCTTTAGCCCATAGACCATGACATCCTGCCCCTGTGTATGAGCAATTGCATAGCCTGCCTTGATTTCCCTGATCTGCAATACGGTATCCGTTGGCATTTCCGGTTCCCGCAGAAGCAGCAGCATCCGCCCCTGCAGCAGGAGCAAAAGCAAAACAAACAGCGGATGTATGCGGTAATGGCTGCGATAATACCATAGCAACCCCAGCATCAGCGCCAGAGAAAACCAGATGGAAATCCAGTGTGCCCACAGCAGAAGCAGACAGCACCATCCGCACAGCAGCCAACTGTTTTTCATAGCGTGATCTGTTCCTTTATTTTCGCAAACAGCTTTTCCTTAATGCCCTTCACCTTCATGATATCCTCGATGGTTTGAAAGGGCTGCTGCGAACGATATGCAATAATACGCTGTGCCATGCTTGGTCCGATTCCCGTAAGCGTCTGCAGCTCCTTTTCCGTAGCGCTGTTGATGGAAATCTTCTTTTGCTCCTGCTGCTTCCCAATAACCAGAACACTGTGATCACTCAAATCCTGTGTCTGATTGATTCCGGACACATCCGCCCCCTTCTTCAATCCGCCTGCTTTTTTCAAAACCTCCCCGGTATCCGCATGAATATCCACCGTATACACACCGGGATGCTTCACCTCACCCTTCACCTCAATCTGTTTTGTTTTACGCTGTGTCGTGGTGAGATTCACCGGTTCATAACGCCCGTAAAAGAGCAGAAGCAAACAACATACAATCAGTACTTTTTTCATATAGACAAACACCTCCACTTATCTATACGAAATTCATCACGAAAACTCCTAAAAAAAGAACAGAATTTTTTCTGTTCTCTTCCTCTATTTCAAATCGATGACTTTTACCTGGTAAGGCTCCTCCGCTGTTTCAATCTCAACGACATCACCGATTTTGTGATCCATCAATGATGTTGCCAGCGGTGTGATATTGGAAAGCTTTCCATTCAGCGGGTCTGCCTCAATGGAACCAACGATATTGTAGGTTTCCTCTTCATTGGTAGACATGTCCAGAATGGTAACCGTAGAACCCAGTGATACGGTTTTCTTGGTCGCTGCCTTCTTATCCTCGGAAATGATTTCTGCATTCGCAATCATAGCCTCCAGATCGCGGATTCTTGCTTCTACACGCGCCTGACGGTCACGGGCAGCATCATAATCCGCATTCTCGCTAAGGTCACCCTGTGCACGGGCTTCCTGCAGCTCACGGATGACTTCATCACGTACGACATGAATCAGATTATCCTGTTCCTTAAGCAGCTCGTCCAAGCCTTCCTTGGTTACTAAAAATTTCTCATCAGCCATGGTTTCAACTCCTATTCGTCCGCTATTATACCACGTTTTCTGAAATAATACTACTGATTTTCGTAATCAGCAAATCAATGGCAACCACGTTGTGGCCGCCCTCGGGGATAATTACATCCGCATAGCGCTTACTCGGCTCAATAAACAGATTGTGCATATCACGGACAGTGGAGGTATACTGCTCCACCACTGACTCCAGCGTTCTTCCCCGCTCGTTCACATCCCGCAGCAGTCTGCGGATAAAGCGGATATCCGCATCGGTATCCACAAAGATCTTGATATCGCACAGATTACGCAGATCTTCATTCTCCAGTACAAACAGTCCTTCAATAACGACAACATCACTCGGTTCGATTTCCTCAATGACCTCACTTCTGGTATGATGTACAAAATCATACGTAGGCTTACAGATGGGCTGACGCTGCAGAAGTCGTTGCAGCTGCGCCACGAGCAGCTCATTATCAAAGGCGAAGGGATGGTCGTAATTCGTCTTGACACGCTCCTCCATCGTCTTCTCACTTTGATCCTTGTAATAATCGTCCTGACGGATAATCACAACAGAATTTGTATCCTCATAATGCTCCTTCAGCTGTGCGGAAATGGAGGTCTTACCGGAAGCACTTCCTCCCGCAATACCGATCAGTATGGTTTTCTTCATGGTCTTCACCTACTTACGCAGATTATACTTATCAATATTCGCTTCCTGCTCATCCAGCGTTCTTGCATAGTACACCTTACCGTCCCCATAGATATCTGCTACAAAATACAGGTAATCATTCGCTTTTGGATGAAGCACAGCCTGGATTGCCATCGCCCCCGGATTCAGAATCGGTCCAATCGGCAGCCCGGCATTTTTATATGTATTGTATGGAGAGTCAATGTGCGTATTGACCTCGCAGTCCTCACCGGATGTCATATCATCATACAGTGCATAACAAACCGTAACGCTGCTGTCCAGGGTCATTCCCTGCTTCAGACGATTCTGGAAAACACCGGCAATCATTTCCATATCTTCCTTCGTGCTTGCCTCGTATTGTACGATGGAAGCAAATGTGATAACCTCCTGCATGCTCATGCCGCTCTTTTTGATATCCGCCTCATATGGGGCGATCGTTTTCTGAAACTGATCCAGAAAGGTTTCCGTTATCTGCTTGGCTGTTGCGTCCTTATGGAAGCTGTAGGTTTCCGGATACAGATATCCCTCGAGCTTCACCTTATACTGTGCATTCAAAATATCCTTGCTTAAAAATGAATATTTTTTCAGCAGCGTGTTCAGATAGGCGTCATCGTTCCACAGTGTGAGCAGCTCCCCGGCCTTGACACCTGTCTGCTTTTCAATCAGGGCTGCCACATCCTTTGCCCACATACCTTCCTTAAAGGTGATTTTGATATCATCCGCATTCGCCTGCTTGCTGTCATTCAGCGTTTCCAGTATTTTCGGAGTGTCCCACCTTGCATCCAGCTTGAAATTGCCGGCCTTGATATCGCTGAGTCCATGGAATTTCATATACAGCTTGGCAACGGTTTTATTGCGAATCAGCTCCTGCGTCTGCAGCTTATCCAATACCGCCTCACTGGTTTCTCCCGGCTGTACCTGGAAAGAGGTTGGCGTTTCCCTGGAGGACACCGCCTTCAATCCGGTTTTATAGTATATAAATACGGAAAGTGCTGCCGCAAGTATAATGCATACACTGATGAGGGCAATCAGCACCTTCTTATTCTTCAACTGCTTCTTCATCTTCCTGGAAGGCTCCTATCACTTCTTCAATCATCTGCCATTCCGCATCGCTTTCTACCGGAATCAGATTCCCTTCATCATCGTAGGCGGAAGCAAACACTTCTCCCTCCTCTTCCTCAGGATCCATAAATACCACATATTTCTTAGCGTGGTTGTCATCCTCAAAGGTGAACAGAATTTCCATTCGCTTTTCGTTTCCGTTTTCATCTGTTACATACAGACTGCTTGAATCTAACATCGCTTTTTCCTCCTATAAAGGGGCTCTTGCAAGCCCCTAGTTTTTACTTTCAAGATAGCTTTGCAGAATTTGTACTGCCGCCATCTGATCAATGATTTTTTTACGTTTCTTGCGCGATACATCCGCAGAGATTAAAATCTTCTCCGCCGCCACCGTTGTCAGGCGCTCATCCCACAATACCACTTCAAGTCCGAGAGCTTCCAGCTTTTCCTTAAACATCAGGGAAATCTCTCCCCGTATGCCTACATCACCGTTCATGTGCTTCGGCAGACCGAGCACCGCGGTTTTCACCTGAAACTCCTTTATGTATGGTTGTACCTGCTCGCATGCGGCTTCATAATCATCACTCTCAAAACGGATGGTTTCCACCGGGCGTGCGATCATGCCCAGTGCATCACTCACACTGACGCCCAGTGTTTTACTGCCAAGATCCAGACCCAGTATGCGCATCACTTATCTTCTTCCAGGTAAGCTCTTACCAGCTCTTCTATGATCTCATAGCGTTCCACACTCTGAATGATCGTACGTGCATTGTTGTGAGATGAAATATATGCCGGGTCGTTGCTGATAAGATAGCCTGCCAGCTGATTCACCGAATTATACCCTCTCTCGTCCAATGCCTCTTTGACTAAGCGTAATACATGCTTGATATTGTCTCTTTTTAAATCGTCGGATTTAAAAGACATGGTTTCCGTGATATCTCTCATAGTATTACCTCCTTTTGTTTTCTTCCTTTATTTTATCCTACTTTATACAAAATTGAAAGCCTTATGACAGCATATTTTTGATTAAATGCAGTGCTTCCTCCACCTTGGAAGCATCTTTACCGCCGGATTGCGCCATATCCGGACGTCCGCCGCCCTTTCCATCACAGACAAGAGCCGCTTCACGGACAAGATCACCGCACTTGATACCGCCACTTACAGCAGCCTTATCCGCACCGGCAACAAAGGTGACCTTATCGCCATGGACACTCGCAAGGAAAACAACGCAGTTTTCTCTCTGGGAGCGAATATTGGAAACAATATCCTTCATCGCTTTTGCATCCGCACCATCCATGCGCTCAATCAGCACCTGGCGTCCATTCAGCTCCTGCATATGATTGACAAGATCATTCGCCTTCAAGGCAAACATGGATGCCTGCAACGCCGCAAGCTCCTTCTTCAGCTGTACATTTTCCTCCAAAACAGATGCAACCTTTTCTTCCACCTTGGAAATCCCCTTCAGCTTCAGATCGGACGCAACCGCATGCAGCGTGTCATCCTCCTTCGCGAATTCCGCATAGGCATCATACCCTGTCTTGGCCGTGATACGGCGAATACCGGAGCCGATGCTCTCCTCACTGATGATCTTGCAGACACCGATTTCCTGTGTGTTATTCACATGACAGCCGCCGCAGAATTCCTTGGAAACATCTCCCATGCTGACAACGCGGACAACATCTCCGTATTTTTCATCAAACAGTGCGGTCGCTCCGCTTTTCTTTGCTTCCTCAATCGGCATTTCCACCTTGCTGACCGCATAATGTCCACTGATATACCGGTTTACCAGGCGCTCGATTTCCTTCAGCTGTTCCTCGTTCACCTTTTCAAAATGCGTAAAGTCAAAGCGCAGATATTCCTCACTGACAAAGCTGCCGGCCTGCTGGATATGACTACCCACGATCTGCTTCAAAGCACTCTGTAAAAGATGCGTACAGGAGTGATTGCTCGTAATGATATCGCGCTTTTTCTCATCCACCTGCAGCTTTACTGCATCCCCTACACGCAGCTCGCCTTCCTTAATGATGACATGGGACAAATGCTGCTTATGCGGAGCCTTGATTGTCGTATCCACGACAGCCTGTACACCTTCTGCGCATATCGTACCGCTGTCACCAACCTGACCGCCGCTTTCCGCATAGAAGACCGTTGTATCAAACACCGCATCGCCTTCATCACTGATGGTATCCACCTTCACACCGTCCTGAAACAGTGCAATCACCTTCGCAGAGGTATGGCGCACATCGTAGCCGATGAAGCTGCTCTCCTGCGTGAACTCCATCAGATCAATGGACTGGCTTCCCATGGACTCCGCATCTCCGCGGGCAGCACGGGCACGCTCTCTTTGCTGCTGCATCTCGGCGTCAAAGCCGTCCTTGTCCACTGTATAGCCGCTTTCCTCCGCGATTTCCACAGTCAGCTCCAACGGGAACCCATAGGTATCATACAGCTTAAACGCAGTCTTGCCGTCAATGACACGGCTTTCCTTCTTTTCTTCCATTACCTGTAACAGCAGTCTTTCCCCATCTGCCAGTGTTGCATGGAAGCGCTCCTCCTCAGCCTTTACAAGACGCGCAATATAATCCAGCTTTTCCTCCATGTACGGATAGAAATCCTTCATGATATCATAAACGACAGGAACCAGCTTATACATAAATGCTCCCTGAATGTTCAGCTTCTTCGCAAACCGTACTGCACGGCGCAGAACACGGCGCAATACATAGCCTCTGCCCTCATTGGAGAACAGCGCCCCATCTGCCAGCGCAAAGCTTACGGTTCGGATGTGATCGGCAATCACGCGGAATGCCATTTTATGTTGGGCATCTGCATAACGCGCATCGGTATACGCTTCTGTCGCATGAATGATTGGCAGAAACAAGTCTGTATCAAAATTGGTTTCTCCACCCTGTACCAGCGCAACAAGACGTTCCAGTCCCATACCGGTATCAATGTTTTTCTGCGGCAGCTCCTTGTAATCCTTACGGTCAAGCTCCGGCTTACAGTCAAACTGTGAGAACACGACATTCCATACCTCGATGTAGCGATCATTCTCCAGCTCTTCGAAGAACAGACGTTCTCCAAGACCCTCCGGATCATATGCCTCACCGCGGTCATAGAAGATTTCACTGTCCGGTCCGCCCGGACCTTCTCCAATCTCCCAGAAATTATCATCTGTCTTCAAAATGTGGGAAGGATCCACCTTACACACCTCGGTCCAGATCCGGTAAGCATCCGCATCATCCGTATACACGGAAACATATAGCTTCTCCTTTGGAAAACCAATCCATTTCGGACTAGTTAAAAACTCCCATGCAAAAGGAATTGCCTCCTCCTTGAAATAATCTCCGATAGAGAAATTCCCAAGCATTTCAAAGAAGGTATGGTGACGTGCCGTCTTTCCTACATTCTCGATATCATTGGTACGAATGGACTTCTGTGCATTCGCAATCCGATTGTTCTTCGGCTTTTCACTTCCGTCAAAATACTTTTTCAAAGCCGCAACTCCGGCATTGATCCAAAGCAGCGTTGGATCGTTGTGAGGAACCAGGCTTGCTCCTGGCTCAATCATATGTCCCTGACTTTTAAAGTAGTCCAGAAACATCTGACGAATCTGACTTCCTGTCAACTGTTTCATATTTGCATCCTCCTTATAAGCATAAAAAAACGCTCCCGAATCCAGGAACGTATAGTATACGCGGTACCATCCCAGTTCACCCATGTACAGAATTCCACAGGCACACTCACTTACTCTTTTAACGCCAGATACGCGCAGAACTCCAAAGCAGCTTCCATTCCTCACCATGAAAGCTCACACCTGCCGCTTCCTCTCTTGAATGGTTATCCGAATGTACTCCTCTTTTTCATCGTCCTGATGAACGTTATCATTATAACAAAATCCAAAAGACAGTGCAAATCTTTTATCATAATTTAAGCATAATTTAATCATAATTCTCCTCCTGCATCGCCTCATCAAAATCCTGCCAGATATCCTCCCATTCTCCAATCTTATCGCTGGTCTTGGAATGCAGCCAGCTGCGAAAGGCAATCTGTGCAATTGCCGCAAATATCGGGGATAAAATAACACCGACAACCCCAAAGAGAGCTTCGGATAGAAAGATAAAAACAAAGGTTAGGATTGGACGCACATGCATCGTACGGTTGAAAATCATCGGTTGAATGAAATTGGATTCAATCTGCTGTATCGTCCATACGATAGCAAAGGCCAGAAACGGAAAAACCGGATAGCTCAGGGCACCGACAATAGCAATCAGAATCAGACCGAACGTCGCCCCCACATAGGGAAACAGGTTCAGTAATGCAAGAATGACTGCATACAGCAATGCATTGGGAAAGGTAAAGATATAAAGCGTGATACCCACCGTGACAACAATAAACAGGATATCGAGAAAGGTTCCAACCAGATACTGGTATACAATATTACTCATTGTTAGATAAAAGGTGGAAAATTGATGCAGGTTGGGAATCACCTTTTTTGCTGTACGCTTCCAGAAATCCAAATCAATGGATATGAAAAATGCGGTGATGTATGCAATTCCATAATTCGTAGCAGTATGCATCGTATTACGCAAAGAATCGATAACGATAATATAGCCCTCCTGCAAATATTTCTCCTTCAAAGTCTCCAAATTACCGATAGCGATGTGATAGCGATCCAGAAATCCCTCCAGATGTCTCATCCACACCGGCACCACTTCTGCAAAATCCATAACCTGCTTATAAATAATGGGAATCATTCCGATAACAAAGACAGCAAGAACAAGCGCAATTCCAATATATACGAGCATGACGGCAAGCTTTTGAGAAACATGCTGCTGCAAGCGGTCTATCAGAGGCTGCAGCAGAAAGGCAATGACAATCCCCATCAGGACCGGCAGACAGCTTTTATAAATATCAACAATCCAATCATACAGCTGCAGCTGCTTCAACAGTAAAACCAGCAACAGAAAAGCGGCGAGAGGAACAAGCAGCTTCCGGCAGCCACGTGCCAGTGAATCCAGAACATGCGATACTTTCATAAAAGAAAAACCCGCGACGGGGTTAATCCAGATCCATACAATCACACAGGTGATCGTAGGTCTTATGCATTTTTTTCATAACTTTTTTCTTTTTCCTTCTGGATTCACGGCAAAGATCCTCAATGCCCTCTTCCTGACTGTAACCGATATACATACCGACAGCCAGGCCCATCAGGCCTGCGACAACACACTTGTTCATAGTATCACTCCTATCACTGATAGTATGGATACTGTCCTGTCTGTTATCCCATCATTTCTTTTATTTTTTCCTGCAGTGTACTCCTACGCACATGGCGGTCCTCCACGCGCAGCGCATGCAGGAACACCTCCTTATCACCGAGCAGCACCAGACTTCGCTTTGCTCTGGTAACACCGGTGTAAATCAAACGCTTCTGCAGCATATAGCGATAATCCTTTACTATCGGCATAATGACAATTGCATATTCACTGCCCTGTGCCTTGTGGATGGAGGTCGCATAGGCATGCGTGATATTGTAAATCTGTTCCCCGCTGTATTCAACAAGAACACCGTCAAAATCCGCCGTGATGCAGTTTTTCTGATGCACGTTGTCATCGCGGTAGCTGATTTCGATGATTTCTCCGATATCTCCGTTGTACACCTCATCCTCCGGCTGATTCTTCAGCTGCAGAATCTTGTCATGCTCACGGAACAGACGATAGCCTACCTTCAGCTCTTTTTTATATGAATCGGATGGATTCATCATTTTCTGTAGGGCATTGTTCAAAGCATCAATACCGGCAACACCTCCATACATCGGCGCCAGCACCTGTATTTCCTTTGGATCATAGCCCTTGTCCAGTGCATTGGATACCACACTCAGAATCAGATCCCGAACCTCATAATTCTGACAGGGGAAAAATGCGATATCCTTTGCATGGTCCAGAATATCAGCCGAGCCCTCCCGAATCTGGTGTGCCAGTGTCACGACATCACTTCCCTCACTCTGACGGAAAATCTTATTCAGACGTACCAGCGGAAAACAGGCGCTCTCAATCAAATCCTTCAAAACACACCCGCAGCCGACACTGGGCAGCTGATCCTCATCTCCAATCACAACAATTCTTTTCACCATGCGGCAGGCTCTCAACAGGTGATAGAACAGCCACTGATCCACCATGGAAAATTCGTCAATAATCAGTAAATCAGCCTGAATCGGGTCCTTATCGTTCACCAGAAAGGTGTTCGTTTCCAAATCCCACTTCAGCAGGGAGTGAATCGTCGTTGCCGCCGTTGAGCTCAGCTCACTCAGCCGTTTGGCTGCCCGTCCGGTCGGAGCACACAGCGCTATTGTATCGGATGGATAGTAGCGCTGATATAAATCCAGGATACCCTTTACAATCGTCGTTTTTCCGGTTCCCGGTCCGCCTGTCAGAATCAGAAAGGGCTCTTTGAAAAAGGCAGTAATCGCCTCCTTCTGTTTATCTTCATAGCGGATATGAAATTTTTGTTCCATAATCCCGATATCCTCTACATCAAATGAAACTTCCTCTTCTGACTCACGATAAGGAAACCCAGCAAGAAAGGAAGCAATGCCGTTTTGCGCATCATATTGTGTATGATGATATATGCGGCCATCCTCAATCATGATCAGGCGATCCAGCTCCAGCTCCTCCAGATAGGGAGCAATCTCCACAGATGCATCAAATTCCTTACAGAACCGTTTCTGTATCTGTTCCAGCGTTGTATAGGTATCCCCGCTTGCCATACATAAATCCAGCACACAGGATAATATGACAGCCTTGATGCGGTAGGGATGATCCTCCGCAAACGCCAGCTCCTTTGCCAGCTTATCCGCAGTTTTAAAGCCGATCCCGTCGATTTCCTCAATCAGACGGTATGGGTTTTCCTTAACCATGGAAATCATCGCTTCGCCATAGGCAGCCTCCATCTTCATGATGGTTTTGACACTGATTCCCATTCGCGTAAAGAAAACAACAGAGTCATCTGCCTCTTCATGCTCCATGATTCCCTGAATGATGGAGGCACGCTTTCTTGCGTTTAACGTTGTAATCTGTTTCAAAGTCTCCGGATTTTCTTTTATGATTTCGATGGCATCCTCTCCAAGCGCTTCTACGATGGACTTCGCTGTCTGCGCTCCTATTCCGGGAAACAGAGAGCTGGAAAAATAACGGATCAGTGTACTTTCATCGTTCGGCATCATTTTCTCATAGGCCGCAACCTGAAACTGCATTCCATAGCGGGGATGATCCACATAATCCCCGTGCAGCTTGTACAGCACATCCTCATTCAGCTCACTGAAATATCCGGTTGCTGTAAAATCTTCTTCATTTGCATCATAGGTAACAAATTTCGCAACGGTATATCCATTGGTATCATTGCGAAAAATTGTATGCAGATGCTTTGCTTTCAATATGATTTCTTCTTCATCCATTCACTTACCTCAGTTATTCTTATAAAAGCATAAAAAGCATGGATATGATATTATTTCCTGCATGTACCATACCGGGTACCAGACAGGAAGAGCTTTTTTCATATCCGTAGGCCAGAACCATTCCGATTCCGGCATATACAAGCAGATAGCTGACATCCACCAGATTTCCTGCAAGAAGTGAATCCACGATATGGATGGACCCAAACAGGATACTGCTGATGATTGCAGCTGTCCAAAATCCGATTCTGCTTCGCAGGCAGGAAAAAGCCCCTGCACGAAACACCGTTTCCTCAATAATCGGCGCAAATACACACGTTGACAAAATTGTCATCAGTGGTAACACTGTACTGGCATTGCGAATCTCTTCCTGATTGACGCTGTTTCCAGTCTGCGTCAAAAGTCCAATCAGCAAAGACAGCAGCATATTTACAGCCAGAATGACCACAATCAGATAGGCACTCATTTTCAGATTCGCCCCTGTATTCCTGCGAAATTTCATCCAGGAATCCCGTAGAACCGGCCACGCAAGCAAGATGGCTACACCGGCAGTAAATACGTAAATCAGCAGCTGCACCCATGGCAGCAGAATCGTTGCCCCAGGTTGAACGGCAAGCGTAATTTTTGTCGCAACGATACGGTATACATACAGATAGCCTGCAAAATAATGCACAAGCAGGGCAAGCATACGCCCAATGGATAAGCTGTAAACAGCTGGTTTAGTTTCCATTATTGACTCTCCCTGCGATACGGTGCTGCAAGCTGATCCCTTCCTTGAATACATCCTCAATCACTCCCCCGCCCAGGCATTCTTCCTTCTGATAAAATACCGCTTCCTGGCCTGCTGTCACAGAGCTGACCATTTGCGGATAGCGCAAAAACACAGTGGTTTCATCTATGAAGCGCAGGATAACATCATTATCCGGCTGCCGGTACCTAAATTTCGCCGTACAAACATAATCCCCCTGCGGCCTTTCAGAGGAGAACCAGTTGACACCGGATACAATGCAGCTATCGGAATGCAGCCAGTCACTTTCACTCCCGTTTGTCACATACAAAATGTTTTTTTGTACATCCTTGCCAACCACAAACCACGGTCCGCGATTGCCTCCAATGCCAAGACCCTTTCGCTGTCCGATCGTATAGTACAACACACCACTGTGTCTTCCAACGACCTCCAGTGTTTCAATATCCATAATATCTCCATCCCGGCTCGGCAAATAGTTCTTTAAAAATTCCTTGAAATTGCGTTCTCCGATAAAGCAGATACCTGTAGAATCCTTTTTCTCTGCAACACTGTTCAACTCCATGCGCTCTGCAATTTCGCGCACCTCTTGCTTTTCCATATGTCCGATGGGAAACATGGAGTGCCGCAGTGCATCCTGCGAAACCTGACAGAGAAAATATGTCTGATCTTTATTATTGTCAGCACCCCTAAGCATGCGGGATTCCTCAGCGCTATGATCCACCTGAGCATAATGACCCGTTGCCAGGGTATCAAAGCCAAGCCTTCTTGCATAGTCCATAAAGGCATCGAACTTTATATACTTATTACACAAAATATCCGGATTTGGTGTTCTTCCTTTCCGATATTCCTCCAGAAAATACGTGAATACATGATCCCAGTATTCCTTTACAAAATCCACGCGAAGCAATGGAAGCCCCAGCTTATCCGCAACCGCCTTGGCATCCAGATAATCCTGTTCCTGCGGACATACATCATCCTGAATCGTAGGATTTCCCATGATATCATTATTTGCAAAGGAATCCCAGTTCCGCATAAACGCACAGGTCACATCATATCCCTGCTCCTTCAGCAGATATGCCGCAACAGCAGAATCTACCCCACCTGATAAACCTAATAACACTTTCTGACTCATATTCATCACCTGTCTTTTCATAATACCATCAGTTTTTATTCTTTTAAATCATGTTCAATAAAAATGATATGTTCTATTATAGCATGGAATTGCTATATTAGTTGAATGTTCCCAATTTTTTTCAATGCTGCTTCCTTGGGATTTCGCAATACAGCTTTCCTTAAACCTATATATTTTATACCTACGGTATGCTATGCATTCCTGATACCTGACGCTTATAGCAACAAAGAAATTCCAAACAAAAAAAGACCCATCCAAAGATGAGTCAGATTACCTGGCAGCGTGCTATCTTCACTGGAGCCAGTCCAGATATTGTCGCCGCTGATATGCTTAACTTCTGTGTTCGGGATGAGAACAGGTGTGTCCACATCGCTATCGCCACCAGATCACTTTGAGGTCTACCCCTCAAAACTGAATAACAGTTGACAGTTTCTTTTTGTACCATCTGGTACGTGTGATTAAGTCCTCGACCTATTAGTATCAGTCAACTCCATGTATCGCTACACTTCCATCTCTGACCTATCCACCTCGTCGTCTTCAAGGGGTCTTACTTCGTTTTACGAATGGGAGATCTCATCTTGGAGTAGGCTTCGCGCTTAGATGCTTTCAGCGCTTATCCCTTCCCTACTTAGCTACCCAGCTATGCTCCTGGCGGAACAACTGGTGCACCAGCGGTAGGTCCATCCCGGTCCTCTCGTACTAAGGACAGCTCTCCTCAGATCTCCAACGCCCACAACAGATAGGGACCGAACTGTCTCACGACGTTCTGAACCCAGCTCGCGTACCGCTTTAATGGGCGAACAGCCCAACCCTTGGAACCGACTTCAGCTCCAGGATGCGATGAGCCGACATCGAGGTGCCAAACCTCCCCGTCGATGTGGACTCTTGGGGGAGATCAGCCTGTTATCCCCAGGGTAGCTTTTATCCGTTGAGCGACGGCCCTTCCATTCGGCACCGCCGGATCACTAATCCCGACTTTCGTCCCTGTTCGACTTGTTTGTCTCACAGTCAAGCACGCTTCTGCATTTGCACTCGTCGATTGATTTCCATCCAATCTGAGCGTACCTTTGGGCGCCTCCGTTACTCTTTAGGAGGCGACCGCCCCAGTCAAACTGCCCACCTGACACGGTCCCTCACCCAGTTCATGGGTGCAGGTTAGAACTTCAATCAAACAAGAGTGGTATCCCAACAGCGGCTCCTCGTATACTGGCGTACACGTCTCACAGCCTCCCACCTATCCTGTACATCTTTGATCAAAATTCAATATCAGGCTACAGTAAAGCTCCATGGGGTCTTTCCGTCTAGTTGCGGGTAACCTGCATTTTCACAGGTACTAAGATTTCACCGAGTCTGCTGCCGAGACAGCGCCCAAATCGTTACGCCTTTCGTGCGGGTCAGAACTTACCTGACAAGGAATTTCGCTACCTTAGGACCGTTATAGTTACGGCCGCCGTTCACTGGGGCTTCAATTCATTGCTTCTCCTTGCGGATGACAAATCCTCTTAACCTTCCAGCACCGGGCAGGCGTCACCCCCTATACTTCGTCTTGCGACTTTGCAGAGAGCTGTGTTTTAGTTAAACAGTCGCTTGGGCCTCTTCACTGCGGCTCTCTTTTACAAGAGCACTCCTTATCGCTAACTTACGGAGTCATTTTGCCGAGTTCCTTGGCAACAGTTCTCTCGCTCACCTCAGGATTCTCTCCTTGCCCACCTGTGTCGGTTTTGGTACGGGCCGCTATGGAATCATTACTAGAAACTTTTCTTGGAAGCTGGCATCATGTGCTTCAGTACTTGCCCGAGGACGTTCCCTTACCTATCACATCTTACATCCCGCTGACGCATTTCACTGTCAGCCTGCTATATGCTTCGACCACAATCCACTAAGTGGCTCACACTAGCCTTCTCCGTCATTCCTTCATTTCCATCGCGGGTACAGGAATATCTGCCTGTTTTCCATCCACTACGCCTTTCGGCCTCGCGTTAGGTCCCGACTTACCCAGGGCGGACGAACCTTCCCCTGGAATCCTTGGGCTATCGGTGTGTAGGATTCTCACCTACATCTCGCTACTCACACCGGCATTCTCTCTTCCATGCTCTCCACTGCTCCTTACGGTACAGCTTCTACGTGCATGCAACGCTCCCCTACCACTTGCATTACTGCAAATCCGCAGCTTCGGTAGTATGCTTAGCCCCGGTACATTTTCGGCGCAGGGTCACTCGACTAGTGAGCTGTTACGCACTCTTTGAAGGATGGCTGCTTCTGAGCCAACCTCCTAGTTGTCTGTGCATCCCCACATCCTTTTCCACTTAGCATACATTTTGGGACCTTAACTGGCGGTCTGGGCTGTTTCCCTTTTGACCATGGACCTTATCACCCACAGTCTGACTGCCGAGTACGTCTGCATGGCATTCGGAGTTTGATTATACTCAGTACCCCGGGATGGGGCCATCGTACATTCAGTGCTCTACCTCCATGCGACTCTACCTCGACGCTAGCCCTAAAGCTATTTCGGGGAGAACCAGCTATATCCGTGTTCGATTGGAATTTCTCCCCTAGCCACAACTCATCCGCCAACTTTTCAACGGGGGTCGGTTCGGTCCTCCATTCAGTTTCACCTGAACTTCAACCTGGTCATGGCTAGATCACACGGTTTCGGGTCTACATCATCGTACTGTCGCCCTATTAAGACTCGCTTTCGCTTCGGCTCCGTATCTTCTACTTAACCTCGCACGATAACGTAACTCGCCGGTTCATTCTACAAAAGGCACGCCATCACCCTTTAACGGGCTCTGACTTCTTGTAAGCATACGGTTTCAGGTTCTATTTCACTCCGCTCCCGCGGTTCTTTTCACCTTTCCCTCACGGTACTGGTTCACTATCGGTCACTTGGGTATATTTAGCCTTGACGGATGGTCCCGCCTGCTTCCGACAAGATTTCTCGTGTCTCGCCGTACTCAGGATACCACTAGGCTTCGCTAGACTTTCAGTTACGGGACTTGCACCCTCTCCGGTCGGCCTTTCAATGCCGTTCTCTTAGCCTTGCTCTTGCCATCTCGTGGTCCTACAACCCCAGATCAAGATCTGGTTTGGGCTCCTCCGCGTTCGCTCGCCGCTACTTACGGAATCATTCTTATTTTCTTTTCCTCCGGATACTTAGATGTTTCAGTTCTCCGGGTACCTCCCTCATGAGCTATGTATTCACTCATGGGTGACAGCTCATTACTGCTGCCGGGTTTCCCCATTCGGATATCGACGGATCTTTGTGTACGTACCACTCCCCGTCGCGTTTCGCCGTTTGTTGCGTCCTTCTTCAGTTCCAAGTGCCTAGGCATCCACCGTACGCCCTTATTCACTTAATCACGATTAAGTTCTAAAGCGTTCTTTTCTTTGCTTAGGTTTTTGCTTGAGTTTTCTGTTCTTGTTTAACTTTCTACTCGTGAATATCTATGTTCGTTTACAACTTTCGTTATAGACCTTCATATGTCTTCTGTTATTCAGTTTTCAAAGATCGACTTCTTTTTCTTTTGGAAGATCAGTCTTCCAAAACTGAACAGGAAATGTTCGATAACTCTTCTTTTGTACTTTCTCCTTAGAAAGGAGGTGATCCATCCCCACGTTCCCGTAGGGATACCTTGT